>Ga0209417_1000100_pt1 | contig 227186 bp, 201 predicted proteins | sample RifGroF2_FD_184002 | JGI IMG/M metagenome (GOLD analysis project Ga0209417, IMG submission 184002) | Groundwater microbial communities from Rifle, Colorado, USA - Groundwater F2 (SPAdes) (version 2) | ecosystem: Environmental > Aquatic > Deep subsurface > Groundwater | place: Rifle, Colorado... | reverse complement strand
TAAAAAGAAGGTGTCTTTTACATTTTCCCCATACTCTAAACCAAAAAAATCCTAAAAATATTTTTATTCATTTACAGTTTATTCACTTACCATGATTAAACAATTTTAGTCAGGTAAGGATGCCTGATATTGGGATAGAGAAGGAAATCACTTTGACGGAGTGTATATCTCATATGAGAGATTCAGCGACCACTTAGTTTGCTCTTATCTCCTTGAAAATTACTTTAACAAGAGTAGACCAACAGATTCCTTTAAGTCGGGAAACAGATTGTATAAATATGTTGAGAACCATAATGCAACTTATTTCAATCGGGGAATTATTGAAGCTCTTTCTATTCAGCTACCTGAAATAGCAGGTGTAGAATTATTTGAAGCTGCTCCACATACAAGAGAATTTGAAGCAGTTTCATACGCATTTATTGATAGTATCATTTGGAGAAAAAAGGAAACCGTTCATGAAAAACTAAGAGATTACATCAATACAGTCGTAATTAAGAAACACCGACAGCATGACTACTTTATTAGCACAATTCTTCTAGTAACATCTCATCCCAAACATTATTTTAACAGTGATTTTCTGCATAGACACTTAATGCGTTTTAGCATGGTAGACCGAGACGCATGGTGGACAAAATTTATCCATAACCAATATCCTGGATACTCTGATGAGATTTCTTCAATCAGAAGAATGATTGATTGGGCTTGGACTGACGATAAACGAGAAAACATTTCTGATGAAGCAATTCGTTTGATGTGTCAAACAATGTTTTGGTTTTTGACAAGCACAAACCGAACCCTAAGAGACTCAGCAACGAAGGCAATTATCTGTTTATTGGAAGAACGAATAAATGTTTTAATGCAACTCATTGAAACATTTGAAAAGGTAAACGACCGATATGTTTTACAACGGCTTTATGCTGTTGCTTACGGATGTTCGGTAAGAACAAGTAATGTTCAATCGCTAAAAGAATTAGGAGACTATATTTTTCAAACTGTTTTCAATACTGAAAATGTTATTCCAGATATTTTGCTTAGAGATTATGCAAGAGGAATAATTGAGTTTGCAGTCGCAAAGGGGCATTTATTTTCTTTCAAAATAGAAAGGATACGACCTCCATATAAAAGTGAGTTACCTAAAATTTCCCTACTAATGAAGAAATAGATGCATTTAAATTGGATTACAACAATAAAGATTTTAAAAAATATCAGTGGAGTAAAAATGACATTTTAAGGTCAATGGTTACTGAATATGGAAGAGGCACCGGAGGTTATGGTGATTTTGGGAGATATGTATTTCAAAGTGCTTTTTCAGATTGGCAAGTAGATACAAATGGGTTAAGTAATCTTGCGGTTAAATGGATAATGGAAGAATACGGTTATGATGTGGAAAAGCATGGTGACTTCGACAGAGGTATGAAATCACATAATTACAATCGACATTATGTGATGGAAGAACGAATTGGTAAAAAATATCAGTGGCTTGTATTTTACGATTTACTTGCAAGAGTTTCAGACAATTTCCCTTGCTATGAGAATTCATACAGCAGAGATGCAAAGATTAGGCGTTATGATGGACCTTGGGATCCTTATGTACGCGACATTGACCCAACCGTAACAATAAAAGGAAATCCAGAAAATAAGGTTGAAAAGTTTTGGTGGAATCCAGTTGACTACAACAATTGGAATATTCCAAATAAGGATTGGGTTTTTAAAACTGATGACTTACCAAACCCACTGCAAATGATAAGCGTTTTTGATAAGGCTGGAATAGAATGGTTAGTTCTTGAAATTCTGACTTCTTGGAATTCGCCAGCAGATATTGGAAAAGATAAATGGGAGAATCCACATAAAGATTTATGGTATCAGGTTAGAAGTTATATTACTAAGAAAAAGGAACACAATAAAATCCTGAAATGGACAAGAGAAAAAGACTTTATGGGAAGATGGATGCCTGAATCTGGCAACAGATATGAATTGTTTAGTAGGGAATACTACTGGTCTCATGCTTGTGAAACATTTAAACAACAAGATTATAGAGAATATACATGGTCAGACATTAACGACAAAAAGACAGGGAAATTTGTTGGAAAAGTTGCTGTAACGGCAGTTGATTATCTATGGGAAGAACAGTTTGATGCGTCAAAAGAATCTAACATTAGCTTTTACAAGCCAACAGAAATCCTTTTCAAGATGCTTGACTTGCAATACTCAAAAATTGAAGGAGAACTATTAAACAAAGACGGACAAATGATTTGCTTTGACCCTTCTGCAATGCACTCAACTCGTTCTTGTCTGTTAGTAAGAAAAAATGACCTCATGAAAAAACTGGAAGAAAATGGATTTAATATTTTCTGGACTGTTTTGGGTGAAAAACTTATAATCGGAGAGCATTTTAATAGAACAGATTATGTCGGCAGATTAAATATCTCAGGAGTAGTTCACTTTGACAAAGGACAGCTAAAACATATTCCTTTCTTTGTAGTAGAAGGAAACACATAGGTTAAGGAATATAAAAGAATTTGCTAAACAAGCACTATTGCAGTCTATAATTCACTCATTTTAAATGAAAATTACCAATTTTACCAGCCTCAAGTGGACTGTATGCTTTTTGTATTAAAAAATGGATCAAAAGCCATTTAATAAATCTAGTATTCAAAGCCTAAAAGCCATAGCGGAATATTGTTGTCGTATGGTATTTCAAGCTCATCTTTAATAACATAATCGGCGCCTTTAACTGACTTATTTTTCCCTCCAACTTCAATTTTCTTATTGTTGGCAACAAAATCGCATTCCTTTTCATTTTTGGAAGAAAATAGAGAATAACCAGAATCTATAAGAGCAGCAGAAGCATAAGCTTCTCTTAATGTACCGATATTTCCTTTAAATAGTGTGTACATTGCAGGATCATATAGAAATATCTTTTCACCTTTGGAATAAATGTTATAATCATGTACTTTTCTTATAATCCTAATGAGATGAACTTTATCCATAGCATCCAGTAATTGATAAACCTTTTCCCTTCCTACAGCCCATAAAGTTGACATCTTTTCAATATTAACAGTCGGAACAGTGGAATCTGCAAGAAATCCTATTACTGAATTCATCAGTCTTAAGTGATTAGTATTCAGATTTGGGAGAAGGAAAGGAATATCCGATTCAATTGTTTTATGGAGGATATTAAAAAGCTTATCTCTGTAATTTTCTTTGGATTCCAGAAAGAATGGCCTTGTTCCATAAGTCAGGTAATTGTTAAATTCTTTAAGCAGATTTATTTTTGAATTCAGAATGGAGGTTAAAGAGGTCTTATCAATATCAAAAACTTTTAAAGTTGGTAGAGTCTGTTCTGAATTCAACATCAGATATTCTCTAAATGATAGAAGAGGCATATTCATATTGACAAATCGTCTGGATATATCGCCTACACCAGTGCGCAATGCAATGGAGCTGGAATCGCAAACTAATATTTTTTTCTTTGGAAAGGAGTCATAAAGAGATTTGACATGTATAGACCAGTCTTTTGCATAATGTATCTCATCAATAAAGACACCTTCATATCCTTTTGAGAAAGCCGCATCGCAAAGATCATACAAAGGAATTGCTGCAATAGATGGATGATCTGCCGAGAAATATAGAAAAAAGCCCTTGTTTAACTGAGAGAGCATCCAGGATGTTTTTCCGGTACCTCTTGGTCCAGATAGAAGGATTGCTCTGGAGCAGTCAAAATTTAATTTATTAAAATAATCCCGCTTCTTTTTAGGCGTATCATACAGGACTTTAGCTTCTTGTGTTTGCTTAAGTTGATCAAGTTTTTCTGCTAATATCGTCATAATGTTCTACAATAAGATATTTACTGTAATTAATTGTTCTATTGCAGAACATAGTAGGGCTATTATGCCTAAAATCAAGACTTGGAATAAGGAAATATCTAAGTTATTGTCAGAATAATAAAATTCTTGTAAGCTAATATTCAGGTTTTAGCCTCAATTACACTGTATGCTTTTTGTATGCTTTTCCGGTGATAAAATGACATAAAAAGAGCTAAAAAGGAGTAAAACAGTATTTGGAATATTTATTCGTAAGTCTTTGTTTTGAGGCTATTTGAAGTGGAGCGGGTGAAGAGAATCGAACTCTCCTCGTCGGCTTGGGAAGCCGATGCATTACCACTATGCTACACCCGCACTAAAAGCAACTTTCTTAATATTATTGCCAAGATGAATATTTTCAATCGGTCATGTCAGAGAAATTTGCGCTCTCCGAAGTTGTACTTATAGCCTTCTACAAGTGTATGAACATGAAAATTTTCGACGGCTATCGGTTCACCCTTGGCAATTTTTGAAATATTTGAGTTCTTTAAATGTCCTCCGTCTACAACTACAGCAAGGCTGCTGCCAATAACTTCAAAGCTGTCTTCATCATCTTTAATAAAAATCGCTGTATCCTCTGAAAGTCCAACTCCGAGAACTGAAGGATTTGTTGCCACTACCTGAAACAATCTGGCGATTCTGCTCCTGTTAATAAAATGAGTGTCGATAATAACTCCATTAAGAAATGCTAGCCCGGGTCCCATTGATATTGAACCTTTTAACATCCCGGTAGATCCTTCGCCATCATATATCATTGTTTCTGAGAGTGCTGCTGCGCCGGCACTGGTTCCAGCCACTAGAGCTCCTTCGAGGAAACGGCTACGGAGAACTTCCATAAAGTACGAACCGCCAAGAATGCTGCTGAGCCTTAGCTGATCCCCGCCGGTAAAAAATATTAAATCCGCTTCATTGATTCTTTCTTCCAAACTGCGGTCAGCTGCATCATAACGGCTTGCTATATGAATGGCACCAAAGCCGCTTACTCCAATGCGTTTAAAGGCTCTTTCGTAATTATCTTCCATCTGCCGCGGATTTTCACTGGCAGTAGTGATAACTTCTACAATTGTATCCCTTCCTTTTGCCTCGCTTACTACCCGCTTCAAGACTTTAAGATTATCTATTTTGTCTTCATTGCCGCCAATAGCTATAAGTCTTCCGCGTCCTCTTGTCATTTTACTCACTTTCCACTATACCTCCAACCAACTCGGAAAAAGTAGGTTTCTCAAAAACAAAAATTTAAATCTGAAGAGCCAAATATAACCAGTCAGATTACTATTCCAAGTTCTGTTTTTTAAAAACTTAAGCTTAAACTCTGTTAGCTGTAATAATAGTCTCTTTTCTCTTTGCGAGAATCTGATCAACAAGCTCCTGAACAGCCTCATCTACCTGAATAACTATAAGATCGTCTTTCTGGACTATTTCAAGAGCATAATCTATGGCTTCATGGAAATTATTTATCATTTTAAGATTTGATTCTTTGAAGCCAGCTTTTAGTACTCCTTGCTTTACTACCTGTGGCGTTGCTCCTTTTTCTCTTCCTCTAGGATCTGCATCTGCAATAACAAGATAATCGTAGGTTTTTCCAAAAACTTCTCCAAGTTCAATAAGAGCTTCATCCTTCCTGCTTCCTGTGCCGAATGCGACGCCTATCTTATGGTTGCATGACATTTTTCCGAGCATGGCGCCAAGAGCTTCAATAGCAGGTTTGTTATGTCCATAATCAAGTATTACCTTGAAGGTTCCGAAGTCGAGCATGTTCATTCTTCCCGGGTTCTGCTGCACTGATGGAAAGAAAGTGGTTATCCCAAGTTTAATCAAATGCTTCGGCATCTTCAATCCATAAAGCGCCGCTACAACAGCCAATGTATTTGCCACATTGAAGTCAGCTGCTCCCCCAAAAGTAATCGGGACTTCGTGCACAGTTGCAATGATTATGTCTATATTGTTATCACCATTCTTTATTACTATGCGGCCATTTGAAAGTACAACAGCAGTCTTCCCTTCTGAAAGGTGCGCTTTAATATGCGGATTATTTTCATCAAGAGAGAAAAGTATCACATTGCCTTTTGCTCTTTTGTAGAATTTCATTACCAATTCGTCCTGGGCGTTGAGAACAGCTGTACCGCCTTTAGGTTTTACTACTTCTATTACAATTGCTTTTACAAAAGCCAGGTCTTCTACAGTATCAACAAAGTCATTGCCGATATGGTCATCGGCTACATTGAGGAATATTCCGACATCGCATTTCTCATAAGCAAGACCTCTTCTTACTATCGCGCCTCGGGCTGTCTCCAGTACAGCGTGATCAATTGTTGGCTCACGAAGCACCATCTCATGACCTGAAGGTCCAGAATAATCTCCCATGGCTATTGGAATTCCGTCTATTTCCACTCCGGTAGTTGTAGCTAAACCCACTTTATTGCCAGCATACTTCAAAGTGTGCGTTATAAGTTTGCAGGTTGTAGTCTTTCCGTTTGTCCCCGTCACTGCTATTATCGGCATCTCGGTTTTCTTACCTTCAGGAAACAGCATGTCTATAATAGGTTTTGCCACATTGCGCGGTTTGCCGAAGCTGGGCTTCAGGTGCATCCTTAAGCCGGGAGCAGCATTCACTTCTACTATGCCGCATCTCTGTGAAGCTATAGGCTTTGTAATATCGGGACAGAGAAAGTCTATTCCGATTACATCCATTCCTATTATCCTTGAGGTTCTTTCCGCCATAAAACGAATTTCAGGATGCACATCATCAGTAACATCCGTAGCTGTTCCTCCCTGGCTCAAGTTCGCTGTCGTTTTGAGATAGACTTTCCTTCCTTCTTCCAGAACGCTCGAAAGGCCTAAATCAAGAGCTTCAAGAATGCGCTCTGTCATTTCATCAACAGTAATTCTGGTAAGTATATTCTCATGCCCGAATCCCCTGCGGGAATCTGCATTTATTATATCTATAAGTTCCTGGATTGTGGATTTGCCGTCTCCTGTCACAAAAGGAGGCTGCCTGTGAGCTACCGCTGTAAATTCTCCGTTGATTACCAGCATTCTGTAATCATTCCCCTCGACATACTGTTCTACAACTATGTTGGGGCAGATCTTCTTTGCGGAATAATATGCTGCTTCCAGTTCTTCTTCGTTTTTTATATTAACTGTTATTCCCCTGCCGTGATTACCCACTTCAGGCTTAATAACAACCGGATAACCCAGTTCAGAGGCAGTATCAAAAGCTTCATCAAGAGTGTAAACCTTTTCCCCATCTGGAACAGGGATACAGGCATTTTTAAGCAGCTCCTTGGTTCTTCCTTTTTCGTCAGCTATTTCTGTGGCAAGAGCCGATGTTTCAGATGTCATGCTAGCCTGTATCTTCTTCTGGTACTTGCCGTATCCAAGCTGTACAAAACTCTGGTCATTGAGTCTGACATATGGAATCCCTCTTGCCGCAGCTTCGTCTACAAGTGTCTGCGTCGTCGGACCCAGCTTGCCTTCTTCACGGAGCTCTTTTAGCTTCTGTATTATCGCGGAAATGTCTATATCTCTGCCATCAATACACGCTTCAAGTATTTTAACAGCGCTTTTAGCCGCCTCAAGTGCGACTGCCTCAACAAAATAATGGAATGTCACAATATACTGACCTAGAATATCAGTGTTCCATGCTTTCCCATATCTGACATCAAGCCCTACAAGATTCTGAAGTTCCAAAGTAACATGTTCTGTAATATGAGCCATGTAAGTGCCTTCCTTGAGCCTTTGTATAAATCCGCCTTTTACGCCAATTGAGCATCTGTGTTCTTCGAGGCTTGGAATAAGTTTGACTAGCCTTTCGACAAAACCAGGAACCATGTTTGAAGGTTTTGTTTCGAATTCGCCTATATCTAAAAGCATAAAAATAGTTTTGTGGGAGCTATAGCGGTTAGGACCTCTTAAGGCTCTTAGTTCTAGAATTTTAATGTGCTCCATAATTACCTCTTTTTATTTAGTATTTGCTTTACGAAAAGAATTATGGTTAATTATACGCGGATATAGAGATTGTTGAGACTCGGTAGTTTTTTTTTCCAGGTTTTTTACAAAAATTACAATTTTGGCTATCCAACAGCGAAGAATTTTGCTCTATAATCACCCCCATAACTTAAAAAATAGAAATGTTTTAACTATCAGAAAACATGACAGAAAAATTGATAAAGATTATTAAAAATGCCAAAGTTTACTCACCTGAGTATATTGGAAAAAAAGACATACTTATCACAGGAAACACTATTTCACAGATAGCTGACTTAATATCATTAAATAGTACAACTGTCGAACATGAAGTAATAGATATTGACGGCAGGACTCTGATTCCAGGATTGATAGACCAGCATGTACATGTAACAGGAGGCGGAGGAGAAGGTGGATTTTCTTCCAGAATAGCCCCGATTGGAGCAAATAAACTTGCATTAGGAGGAGTAACAACTGTTTTGGGGCTTCTTGGAACAGACGGAACCACAAGAAATGTTGCTGACCTTTTTGGCCATACTAATAGGCTTTGTGAGAGCGGTCTTACTGCTTTTATGCTAACGGGCTCTTATGAATATCCGACAGTAACTCTTACCGGATCAGTCAAACAGGATATAATTTTCATTGATAGAATCATAGGCGTAAAAACTGCAATCAGCGATCATAGAGCTTCCTTTATGACATATGCTGAACTGGCTAACCTTGCCTCAATATCCAGAACTGCCGGAATGATATCGGGGAAGGCTGGAATTGTAACTATTCACATGGGCGATGGCGATGATAAGCTTAATATGATTTATGAGGTGCTGAAAAAGACATCCATTCCAATAAAACATTTCGTACCTACTCATCTTAATAGAAACAGTGAACTAATGGCTGAATCTGTTAAATACGGCAAAATGGGCGGTTATTTAGATTACTCAGCCGTCCCGTTAAAAGAAGAAGTTAAAGACATAACAGCAGGGACAGCCGTAAAATATGCTTTAGAAAACAAAGTTTCTGAAGATTTAATTACTATGAGCTCTGATGGTAACGGAAGCTGGTCAACTTATGACGAAGCAGGAAAACTCAAGAAAATAGGCTCTTCAAATCCTCAGGATCTTTTTGCTGAACTCAGACATTTAGTAATTAATAAAGTCATCAGCATCGAAACAGCGCTTAAAGCCGTTACATCAAATCCGGCAAGAGTGATTGGGCTCTATCCTAAAAAAGGGACGATAATGGAGCAAAGTGATGCTGATATGATAATTATTGACAGTGATTTCAATGTTGAGTCTGTCATTGCCAAAGGAAGATTTCTTGTAAAAGAAGGGATCTTTAATCCTGCCAAACCCATTCAGAACTACTGATAAAGAAACTAAAATTAGCTCTAAATCTCTGGTTTTGACCATATTCTAGGTTGAAAACTTACACGGATTCTATGACATTACCATAGTCAATTTCAACTTGTCTAACTCTAACTTAAGGAATTAATATGAGAAGCGATACGGTCAAAACAGGAAACGAGAGAGCGCCTCACCGCTCTTTGCTTTACGCTACAGGCATCAAGAAAGAAGACATCAAAAAACCTTTCATAGCTGTTTGCAACTCTTACACAAATATTGTTCCGGGGCACTGCAAACTTAATAAAGTTGGGCAGATAATCTCTGAAGAAATAAAAAAAGCTGGAGGCGTGCCATTTGAATTCAACACAATGGCTATTTGCGATGGGATTGCAATGGGACATCAGGGAATGAAATATTCACTGCCCAGCCGTGAATTGATTGCCGACACAGTAGAAAGTATGGTCAATGCTCATATGTTTGATGCTATGATATGCATACCAAATTGCGACAAAGTAGTTCCTGGAATGCTTATGGCTGCAATGAGGCTCAATATTCCTACTATTTTTGCCTCAGGAGGGCCAATGAGAGCCGGAAAACTTGAAAACGGCAAAGCATGCGACCTTATTTCTGTTTTTGAAGGTGTAGCGAAACATAAAATCGGGCAGATGCCTGATGAAGAACTTTCAAAACTCGAAAGCTGCTCATGTCCAGGAGAAGGGGCGTGCTCTGGCATGTTCACTGCTAACAGCATGAACTGCCTTACTGAGATTCTCGGTTTTGCACTGGAAGGCAACGGTACGATTCTTGCAGATACTCCCGAGCGGATAGAATTTTGGAAGAAAGCTTCACGAAGGATAGTGGAAATGGCCATATCTGGCGGACCTCTGCCTCACGAAATAGCCACAGAGAAATCATTCAAGAATGCTCTTGTAGTAGATGTAGCTATGGGTGGAAGCACAAACACTATTCTTCATACTTTAGCCATAGCAAATGAGCGCGGAATCCAACTTGATCTCAGAATGATAGACGCAATAAGCAGAAAAACACCCAATATCTGCAAGGTTTCGCCTTCAAGTTCGTACCATATGGAAGATGTCCATTCTGCAGGTGGAATATCCTCTATTGTCAAAGAAATAAGCAAAATTCCAAATTTGATAAACTTTGACGCTGTTACTGTTTCTGGCGGCACGATAAAAGATATGGCGGAAAAAGCCTCAAACCCTGACGGAACGGTTATCAGACACCTTGATAATCCCTACAGCAAAGACGGGGGACTGGCCATACTATTTGGCAATATAGCTGAAAAGGGCTGTGTAGTCAAAACGGCAGGTGTTGCTCCCTCAATGCTTAAGCACAAAGGACCTGCTGTTGTTTTTGAAAGTCAGGAAGAAGCATGCGAAGGAATCCTCAACGGCAAAGTCAAAGCTGGCGATGTTGTAGTTATCCGCTATGAAGGACCGAAAGGAGGTCCTGGAATGCAGGAGATGCTTGCTCCGACAAGTTACATAATGGGAAGAGGTTTGGGCGAAAGCGTAGCTCTCATAACTGATGGAAGATTCTCAGGAGGGACAAGAGGAGCATGCGTCGGACATATCAGCCCTGAAGCTGCTGTGGGAGGAATAATCGGCCTTGTGAAAGATGGAGATATTATCTCAATAGATATTCCTTCTAGAAGCATTGCCCTTCATGTTCCAGATGAAGAATTGAATAGCAGAAGAACTAACTGGAAGGCTCCTGCTCCTAGATTTACAAAAGGTTGGCTTGCAAGATACGCTAAACTGGCAACAAGCGCCGATACCGGCGGTATCCTTAAGGCTGATTAAGAATTTTAAAATTTTTTACTTTCTGAGGTTTGAATAATCCCTTAAAAGAACTAATTTCTCAAGCGCTTTAAAAGCGTACACGCTCCGACATAGCTCAGCGGTAGAGTAGGTGGCTGTTAACCACTTGGTCGCTGGTTCGAATCCAGCTGTCGGAGCCATTTTTATTTTAATTATGTTTTATGTCTATATACTTGAGCTTAACAACGCTCAGCTTTATACAGGATATACATCCGATCTAAAGCGAAGGCTTGCTGAACACAATTCGGGAAATGTTAAGTTTACTTCCCAGAGACTTCCCGTAAAGCTTATTTATTATGAAGCCTATTTGGATGAAGATGATGCTCGGAACAGATAATTATTCCTAACCCGACTTTGTTTTTTAGACCTCTCTGAAAAAATTCAAAAATATATTTGAGGCTAAGCCTTAAAATCTTTTGAGGCTGACAAGTTGTTTTGTAGGTACCTAATATTATTTGACCTGCTTGATATTTTTATTTCCCGGATTATGCTTTCTTCATATGTATATCAAAGAAATCAAAACCAAGAACCGTAAGACGAATAGAGCCCGGCAGCGAACTTGGCACACGCCCCATCTTCCACCAGATAGCCCGGAGAACAAAAGGGCATCTCTTCATATCCATACTGGCATATCATATTCTGATAAATATAGAACATAAACTCAACGCATCCGGAGACACACGGAGATGGTCAACTATCTGTGATACTCTTAAGACGCATCAGAGCTCTACAGTGATAATTACTGACACTAATCAGCAGATACATCATCTGAGAATCTCCTCTCAGCCTGAAGTCTGCCACCTGAAAATATATGGAGCATTAAAGATCAAACCGGTAAAAATACCTGAAGAAGTATATCGTAGCAAAAAGGTTGTAGGAGCCTAAAAAATCAGCTCTAGCATCATTTTATGCGCTTAATAAACAAACTTGGGCTAAGTTTTTTCGAGCAATTCGTTGATAAAAGTTTTGAGTTTTGGGTGAAAATAAAAGCTGAACAGCTTTAATCTGTTTATAGATTGATTTGAATGCGCAACAGTGTTAGACTTTTTCAAAATCCAAAATTTGCAATCAGAAATAAATTATATGTGTGAAAATTCCTCAAAAATTACAGTACTGGAAAAGTATCCGGATAAGACAAAATCGCTGAATGAGTTTTTAAACAGTCTGCCGCTGGGAGCTGATATAAAAAGCAACAGAGGTTTTCTCATAAGCTGTCTGCATAAGGCTCAAAGTATATTCGGTTATCTTCCTGATGAGGTTCAGCTTCTCATTGCTGAAAGACTAAGGCTGACTCTGAGCGATGTGTACGGGGTTATATCCTTCTATTCATTTTTTACTACCCAGCCTCCGGGCAGGAATAAGATTAATGTATGTCTCGGCACGGCTTGTTTTGTTAAAGGAGCCGACAAGATTTTTGCGGAGTTTGAAAAACAGATCGGAATCAAAGACGGGGCGACCTCAAAGGATATGAAGTATTCCCTGAGTTCTATCAGATGCGTAGGGGCGTGCAGCCTGGCGCCGGTGGTTACTGTCAATGACAAAGTCTATGCTAAAATGACTCCGCTGAGAGTGAGAGAAATCCTCAAGGAGTGTGAATAATGCTAAATTCGAGAAGGACTGACTGGGAATGCAAATGAGTACTCCCGAAAAGTACGAAAAGCACGAAATAAACCAAAGAAAGCGCCATGATAAAGGTGAAGATAATGGTGTTATTATTCCAGCGATTCCTTCAGCTCTGGAGTTGCCTGAAGATTATATCCATTTTTTTCTGGAGATTAAAGAAAAAATTCGGAAAGGAAGGCTTAAAGCCGTAGCTTCGGCTAATTCTTCTCTTGTCATGATGTACTGGGAAATAGGCTCTGCAATATTAGCTAAACAGGAAAATGAAGGATGGGGCGCCAAAGTTATTGACCGATTGTCCTCCGACTTGAGAAAGAGTTTTCCTGAGATGAACGGGTTTTCAGCCAGAAACTTGAAATACATGCGTAAATTTGCTGAAGTCTGGACAGAAAAAGAAATAGTGCAACGCACCGTTGCACTAATTCCATGGAGATCCAATTTGACATTACTTGAAAAGATTAATGAGCCTGAACTTAGATTGTGGTATGCGCGGCAAACTCTGGAAAATGGTTGGAGTAAGAGTGTATTAGAATTTCAGATAGATACGAAACTGCATATGCGTATTGGAAAAACTTCTAATAATTTTGACTTGGCTTTACCTCCGTTAGATTCAGACATGACGAATCAGATATTTAAAGATCCATACATCTTTGATTTTCTGGGTACTGCCGAGGTAAGAAAGGAAGCCGAACTAGAAATAAAGCTTATTGACCATATGGAAAAGTCTCTTTTGGAGCTTGGCCAGGGGTTTGCGTTTGTTGGTCATCAATTTCATATGGAGATAGGAGGCGAGGATTTTTATATCGACATGCTTTTTTATCATTTAAAATTACGATGCTTTATTGTAGTAGAATTAAAAGCGGGAAAGTTTTGTCCGGGACATGTCAGTTAATTGACTATGTATATGAATATTGTCGATAAACTGATTCGACATCGGGAGGATAAGCCTACTATTGGATTGTTGCTTGTAAAAGAGAAGAACCACACCATCGCAAAATATGCTCTTGCAGGAAATACTAATCCTATCGGAGTAGCCGAATGGGAACAGAAAATAACCGAATCTTTGCCTGAAGATTTAAAGCCAAATTTACCTACTATTGAAGAAATTGAAAAAGAACTGGACATAGAATATTCTAATGATCTGGAGGTTGAGTGAAAATTATGATAAACAGTTTTGAAGATTTTACCGAATATTCGGCATCGGTAAAAGAGAAAAGCCTAAATAAGCCTGAAATCAATATTCTTGTTTCTCTGGGAACTTGTGGGATTGCGGCAGGTACGCTTCCTGTCCAGGAGGAATTCATTTCTCAGATTAAGGAAAGAGAGCTCTCCAGTAAAGTTGAACTTACAGATGTCGGATGTATGGGGATTTGTTACTGTGAACCAAGCATCGAACTTATAAACCGCAAAACAGGAAAAAGCATAATTTACGGTAATGTGAAAAGGGACGATGTCTCTTTGATCCTTGACTGCCTGACAGAGAAGGACGTAAAAGGAGTCGATGTAATAAAAAAATCCTGGTATTATCCGGAAACAGAGGATGCAACCGCTGGACTCCTCCAGGCTAAGATTGCCCTCAGAAATACCGGAAGAATTAATCCTGAAATTCTTGAAGAATACATATTCAACTCAGGTTATCAGGCGCTTGCCAAAGTTCTTTCCTCCATGACACCAAAATCGATTATTCAGGAAGTTCTGCAGTCGGGATTGAGAGGGCGGGGCGGCGGCGGTTTTCCGACAGGGAAAAAATGGGATTTTGCAGCTGCACAGAAGAATGAAACTAAGTTCGTTATTTGCAATGCTGACGAAGGTGACCCCGGCGCATTTATGGACAGGGCAGTGCTCGAAGGCGATCCCCATAGTGTTCTCGAAGCTATGGCAATCGCAGGTTTTGCTATTGGTTCTCACAAAGGTTTTATCTATATCAGGGCGGAGTATCCGCTTGCTATCAAGCGGCTCCAGATTGCAATAAAGCAATCTACAGAGTTCGGGCTTCTCGGCAAAAATATTATGGGCTTTGGTTTTGATTTTGAGATTGAACTTAGATATGGGGCTGGAGCTTTTGTCTGCGGAGAGGAAACAGCCCTTATACATTCGATTGAGGGTTTGAGAGGAATGCCTACGACAAGGCCTCCTTTTCCTGCCGTGGCAGGACTATGGGAAAAACCTACAATAGTCAACAATGTCGAAACTTTTGCCAATGTCTGCGCAATAATCAGAAAGGGCGCTCAGTGGTACAAGAGCATTGGGACTGAAACCTCAGCAGGGACAAAAGTTTTCGCTCTTGCTGGAAAAATCAATAAGGTCGGACTGATAGAAGTTCCGATGGGAACAAATCTCCGCGATATTATTTACGATGTGGGAGGAGGAATTTTTGATGGGAAAGAGTTTAAAGCAGTTCAGACAGGCGGGCCTTCAGGCGGCTGCATAACCAAAGATTACCTTGATACTCCGATTGACTACGAAACGCTCAAATCTTTGGGCTCTATGATGGGGTCAGGCGGAATGATAGTTATGGATGAAGATGACTGCATGGTTAATGTCGCAAAATTCTTTCTGGATTTTACCGTGGACGAATCATGCGGGAAATGCACGCCATGCAGAATAGGCGGCAAACACATGTATGCAATCCTTGATAAGATAACAAAAGGAAGAGCTTCAGATAAAGATTTGGAAACTCTTAGAGAGCTTTGCCAGACTGTCAAATCATCTTCATTATGCGGTTTGGGAATGACCTGTCCGAATCCTGTTCTCTCAACAATGAAATATTTTGAAAATGAATACAGAGAGCATGTGGCTGACAAAAAATGCAAAGCCCACAAATGCCCTGACCTTATAACATATTTGATTGACATCGGCAAGTGTATCGGATGTAGTGTCTGCGCGAAGAAATGCCCTGTTCAATGCATATCAGGCAAACTGAAGGAGCCGCATAAAATCGATCAGTCAAAATGCATCAAGTGCGGTGAGTGTTTCATGGCGTGTAAATTTGCGGCTATTTCCAGAAATTAGGCGGTGAAAAATGAATGATATTATCAAAATATTTATAGATGGAAGAGAAATCGAAGCATGTCAGGGAGAAAAAATCCTTGATGCGGCTCTTAGAAATAATATAAACATTCCTAATCTTTGTTATGATAAAAAACTCTCCTGCACAGGTTCCTGCAGGATGTGTATTGTTTCTATTGAAGACAGACCGGTGAATGTTCCTGCCTGCTCGACAGTCGTTGAAAACGGAATGAAAATAATAGCCTTTAACGATAAACTCGAAGCCGAAAGAAAAGTTATTCTCGATCTTATTCTTTCCATGCATAATGATGACTGCATCAACTGCGTGAAAGACGGTTCCTGCGATCTGCAGGATTTGGCATTCAGATATGATTTAGGGAGAGGAAAAAGAACTTTTCATCCGATGTGGGGAGATGCCGCTGAGTATTCAGATAGCTCCTCGCAGGTTCTTAATTACGATGCGACAAAATGCATTCAATGCCAGAAGTGCATAAAAGCCTGTCAGGAGATTCAGGGAAAGGGTATTCTGACTCTGGAAAACCGCGGGATAGAAGCGGTAGTTTCAACAGGTTACAATCAATGGAGCGACTCAAAATGCGACGGATGCGGAGAGTGCGCTCAGGTTTGTCCTGTGGGAGCGCTTACTATGAAGTTCGTCTATACTGACGGAAAGAGATTCAGAGATAAAGACATATCAAAAATAACAGGAACGACTTGTCCTTACTGCGGAGTAGGGTGCCAGCTTGATGTTCACACTAATTCAGAAAATCAGATTATTAAGGTAACAGGCTCTGAGAGTCTGCCTAATCTGGGTTCTACATGTGTAAAAGGGCGTTTCGGCCTGCAGTATTCGGGGCATAAAGAGAGACTCAAATCTCCAATGATCCGCAGAGGCAATAGCCTCGTAGAATGTTCATGGAATGAAGCGCTGGCCTTTACTGCGGAAAAACTCAAAGAGATAAAATCAATACATGGCGGAGCTGATATGATTGCCGGCATGTCTTCGGCCAGATGCACAAATGAGGACAATTATCTCTTTCAGAAATTTATGCGAACTGTTATCGGAACCAACAATGTGGATCACTGCGCAAGGATTTGCCACGGTTCAACCGTTGCCAGCATGCTTACTTCGCTCGGTTCAGGCGCTATGACAAATGCAATAGCAGATTTTGAAAAGGCCGATGTAATTTTTGTAACAGGTTCAAATACAACCGAAACACACCCAGTTATAGCCACGGCAATCAAAAGGGCCGTACTTAATAATAATGCCAGATTAATTGTTGCCGATCCCAGAAAGATAGACTTGGTAAGGTACGCGGCTGTCTGGATGAAGCAGAAAAACGGAACGGATATTGCGTTAGCCAATGGTTTGATTCATGTGATTCTGAAAGAAAGCCTGCAGAAGGATGATTTCATAAAGAACAGAACCGAAGGCTTTGAAGAGCTTAAGAAGTCTGTTGAGAAATATACACCCGAGTATGTAGAGAAAATCACAGGCGTTCCTGCGGATAAAATTATCGAAGCTGCGAGGATTTATGGAACAGCCCAAAGAGCAAGTATCGCCTGGACAATGGGCATTACCCAGCATGCCTGCGGCACTGACAATGTCACGGCGCTTACAAACCTTGCAGTTATTACCGGCAATATCGGAAGGGAAGGAACAGGATTGAACCCATTGAGAGGGCAGAACAATGTGCAGGGAGCATGCGACATGGGCGCCCAATGGGATTCTTATCCTGGTTATTTCCAGGTAGAAAATGAAACAGCTAAGAACCGCTTTGAAAGCCTTTGGAAAACTAAACTCTCTTCAAAGAACGGAATTCCTTTAACAGAAATTATGGATGCTGTTCTTGAAGGGAGACTAAAATCTCTCTATATAATGGGTGAAAATCCGGCTGTTTCAGAGCCTGACCTCAATCATACAGTAGAGGCTTTGAAGTCCCTGGATCTTCTAATTGTTCAGGACATTTTCCTTAATGAAACAGCTCAATATGCGCATGTGGTTTTCCCCGCAGCTTCCGCTCTGGAAAAGAATGGGACTTTTACAAACACTGAGAGGAGAGTCATCCCTGTAAGAAAAGTTCTTAATATGCCCGGACAAGCAAAAGAGGATTGGGAGATAATACAGGATCTTGCTGCAGGCATGGGCTATTTTTGGAATTATCGTTCCTGGGAAGATATCATGAAAGAAATCAATCTGGTTGTTCCCCAATATTCTGGAATCACGCCTGAAAGAATAAATAAAGGCGAGCTTATCCAATGGCCATGTCCTGACTCAAAACATCCCGGCACTTCAATTCTGCACGGAGAGAAATTCACAAGGGGCAAAGCTCTGCTTCAGGCCGTTGAACATATCCCTCCTGCCGAAGAAACATCTGAAGAATATCCATTTGTGCTCTCAACAGGCAGAAACCTCTTCCACTACCATACAGGTACAATGACGAGAAAAAGCATCGCACTTAACTCTTTTTGCTCAGATCCTTATTTTGAGATGAATGAAGATGACATGAGAGAACTTGCTATAAACGAAGGAGAGAAGGTGAAAATCCTTTCAAGAAGAGGGGAAATAATAATTTCAGCAAGATCGTCAAAAAGAGTAGAAAAGGAAAATCTTTTCCTTCCGTTCCATTTTGCCGAAGCTGCTGCAAATATGCTTACAATTAACGCTCTCGACCCAAAATCAAAAATGGCCGAACTCAAAGTCTGCGCAGTTAACATAAAGAGACTGTAATGCACAAACACTTTTCCATACTATTCGAATACTTTAGATTTATTGGAGTAGCGCTCCTGTTTTATCTGACTTACTCCTATATCCATGGCAATGTAAATCGGCTTCATATCCTTTCTTTTGGAGTTGTTTTATTAATGTCAGGAACCACAGCGATCGAAGGAATATTTTTAGGAAAAGAAAGCTCCGAAAAGATAGGCTACAGGCAAGACAGGCAGTATCAAATACAGTCGGCTTTGGCCAATTTGGCTATAGTAATTGCATCAATAATAGTTTTTTTTGATAAATGGGGCAAATTCGCCGACGCAACTATAGCAACTGTAATGCTTCTTTTCTTTCTTCTGTCCGGGATAAATCACGCCATATCGTTAATCAAACACAGGAACTTCAAGTTGATTAATATGTTGAGACCGATATTCAGTTTAATTTTTACTTTGGCATTCCTTCCATCAATAATAGGAGCTGTATATCTCTCATAAAACAATATTACATTGACAGTCAACGCCCTCGACCCCCAAGTCCAAAATGGCCGAACTCAAAGTCTGCGCTATAAAAATACAAAAATTATAACTTTCATTTTATAGGCACTTTATACCTATAATCCTTCCTGATAAAATCAAGTTGTGTTTTTATCTCAAAATGAATAAGGGAGGATTGTATCTATGTCAGATGAACTATTTTGGAAACGCAAACTTTTAGCCTATCTCCACGACCCACCGGATAAAGCACTGGATATTTTAAACCATGAAGAAAATGCAAAAACATTTCAAAAAGGGGCTGGGTTCACTGAGGAGAGTGAAAGAATTAACCTTCTAAAAGAGGTTAAGAAAGCAGATCATTTTGCTTCATCTGCTGAACGCTTTGTCTTTCCGAAGGGGAAATGTTCTACACAATTCAATGGGCAAAAAGGTTCGTCTTTTCTACATCCTCTTTCTTCTGCTGAATATCTGACTCCGGAAAACTTTTCTGTTCAGGCTGGAGAATTACATGGAATACTTCAGAATGCAGTTGGCGGCATAAACACTGAAGATTGGCGCAAAAAGTTTTTTCTTTACTGGAGAAGGTGGCTTGAGAATTCCAAAACGAATAACAAACAGAACGCCGAACATCTTGCTCTGCTTCCTGCAGATACTAGAATTCCTGATCATTCAATCTGGAATCATATTTCGATAACATCAGCCTTAGCAGGATGCATAGAAACTGGAGAAGTAAAACCTGCCATGCTTCTTTTTCAGTTAGGCCCTGTTCAGGATTTCATAGCTCAGGCTCGTTCCACAAGAGACTTATGGAGCGGAAGCTATCTTCTCTCCTGGCTCATAGCTCATGCGATGAAAGCTGTTACTGACGAAATTGGGCCCGATTCAATTATTTTCCCAAGCCTCAGAGGCAATGGTATTTTTGACGCCTTACATAAGGATGAAGTTTATTCAGAACTTTGGAATGATAGGAATGGCAAAGAAATGTCTACCTGGAAAAGGATGATAGAAGAGAAAGGAGATAAAGAAAAAGAATGGCTTCTTACTCCGACTCTCCCAAACCGTTTTCTTGCGATAGTCTCTGAATCAAAAGCTGAACAACTTGCGAAGCTTGCAAGTGAAGCGATCCAAGTTGAACTCAAAAATATCGGCAATGCTGTTTGGGAGTGGATAGAGTCAGAAGCTCAAAAAGCAGAATGCAACGATGTTTCGAATTGGAAGCTTCGCTGGGATTTTCAGATAAAATCGTTCCCTCAAATCTCATGGGCTGTTCAACCCTGGCTTGACCGTGAAACTTGCCTTCAGGAATTGGCTAATCTTCCTAACCAGGAAATTTACAAGAGATTAAAATATGTGCTTGAATTGGGTGAAAGGGTTTTGCCGTTTGAAGATCGGGATCAAAGATATTATGAAGATAATGAAAAGACAAAATTCAATAGCTCGGGTATTTTCTGGTCAGCTCATTATGCCCTTGTGGACGCACAACTTGCCGCTAGAAGGAATACTCGTGATTTCAATTCTTGGGTAACCGATAAAGGAAGCGTCAAAGATTCGCTCTCAGGAAAAGAGGAAATTATAGGAACAGAGGAATTCTGGAAACATCTTGTTAAAGAACATCCGAAATTATTTCCCAGTTCTGGACATCGGTACGCTGCAATGAATCTAATTAAAAGACTCTGGTGCAGAAGCGATAAGGTAGATTATCTTAAAAGAAAACTCGGAATAGAGCCAAATATTCGCTTTGATTCTATTCCTGATGTAGCTGGAGAAAGAGAATATGTAGCTGTTCTTGCTATGGACGGTGACGAAATGGGCAAGTGGGTTTCAGGTGAGAAGACACCAAAACTTCTCGATCAACTTTCGGAAAAAGCCAAAGTATATCTTAGAGCCAAAGATAAAAAAGAAGTCCACAGACTTTTGACTCCATCTTATCACTTGCAGTTCAGCGAAGCTCTGGCTAATTTTTCTACATGGATTGCCGGATCAATAGTTGAGGAGTTTGATGGACAGCTTATCTATTCGGGCGGCGATGATGTGCTTGCAATGCTTCCGGCAGATCAGGCAATTGCCTGCGCTGAAAAATTGCGGACTGCTTTCAGAGATGATTTCAATGGCAATAGGGTAACTCCCGGCTCAAAAACTGATGTGTCTATAGGTTTGGCAATTGGACACATACATGCTCCGCTTCAAATGCTGGTTCGTGAAGCTCAGAAAGCAGAGAAGAGAGCCAAGAATGAGTATAAGAGAAGTGCTCTGGCAATCTCTCTCTACAAGCGTTCAGGCGAGATAATACAATGGGGATGCAAATGGGAGTCTGTCGCTATCGAACTTATAAATAAAGTTACTGAATTGTCAAGCGGAGATGAACCTCGGTTATCAGGCCGTTTCCCCTACGCTTTAGCTCAAATCCTAAAACCTTACAGATTAAAAGGTTCTATTCCTGACATGAAGGAAATTGTCATGAAAGAGTTTGAGCATGTTGTGGAACAGCAGGGGAGAAACCTGAAAAACGAAAAGGGAGAGTTTTTAGAACTCGGCAGGAAATGGCTTGATCAGACATCAGACAAGCTGGAAGATTTTGCCAATCTGTTTCTTGTGGAAACCTTTATTAACCGTTTCAAGGGAGAAGCATGATGAATAGTTTTAGTTTTCATATCGAACCAAGAGATTTGCTTTTCATGCGCGACGGGCGCCCGATGGAAGCTTCGGATGCAGGATTAGGAGCAAACTGGCCGAGACCTGACCAAATATATTCTGCATTTATCAATACTTTTCATGCCCAATGGTCTGATTTTCAGTCATGGGAAGGGCACAGACATAATCAGAATGACAGAGATACAAATAAGGATAGTTCATATCGTTTCGGCTCTTTAAAAACTGCAGGGCCGTTTCCTGCAAAGGGTAAGGAAATCTATCTCCCTTGCCCTCTTGATCTATCAGCAGATGACAATGGTTGTCTGTATCCGATGAAACTTGTTGAGGCAAAAAATACTGATATGCCCAAACCTCTTACTCATGCTTTCTCTTCAGTTAAATTAGGTAAGACAGATCTTCCTCAATGGATATCATCAGCCGATTATCAAAAGTATCTCAAAGGCGAATCTTTCAAGTCTAATAACGCAGAACTATATGATGTTGAGAGAAATATAGGAATAGCCATTGATCCTGCCACAGGAACCACAGAAGAAGGCAAATTGTATCAGGCTGAATATCTCAGATTCAAGCCTGAAACTAAAATGGCTATTTCTGCCTCATGTGAGATAGGCCTTGATAAACTTCTAGATAAAGGCCGATTTGATATGATCATGGGCGGACAGCAGGGCGTTTGCATGGTCAGCCAGGTTTCTGATCTATCTCTTCCTTCTTCCTGTTCGCAGAACATTCCTCATTCCTTGTTCCTCAAATGGACTCTGATCTCTCCTTCTGTCTATCCAAAAATAGGCGAACATCCCGGCGGCTGGCTGCCTAGCTGGATAGATTCATTGACGGGTCAGGTTCTTTTGCCCAAAGGAAATACAGAAAGGAGGTCTGGAGAAAAAAGAGAGGTATGGCGCAAAAGAGTTGAAATAATGGAAAAATTTATGGCAAAATTAGTCGCTGCGAGAATCGGCAAACCTCTTGCTTTTTCGGGCTGGGACTTACAGAGCGGTGCAAAACCAACCTATCTCGCAGCGCCTGCCGGGTCAGCGTATATCTTCAAATGCAAAGATATTGAGGAAGTAAAGGCTCTATCAGACGCACTTTCCTGGAATGGGGCTACTGGAAACGAAGTTAAAAACCGCCGTTCTACGCTATTCGGGGAAAAGGGTTTTGGTCTAGGAATTTGTTCACAAATTAAAATATAAAAGGGAGAAAAGAATAATGGAAAAGAAAATTATGGCAATCTTTACAAGGACACCGCTTCATGTGGGCGCAGGTAATTCAGTCGGGGCAATAGATTCTCCGATTATGCGCGAAAGACATACAAGAATTCCAATAATTCCCGGTTCATCTCTTAAAGGCGTGCTCAAGGATTTGTTCAATGACAGAAAAGAAGAGCAGAATATTCTTTTCGGGAAAGGCGACTCTGCCGGCAAACTGCACATCGGCGAAGCCAGAGTTCTGGCCTTTCCTGTCCGCTCTGCCAAAGGTTCCTTCGCTTGGATTACTTCGCCAATTGCTTTAGCAAGATATGAAAGGGATTCAGGGATAAAAATGGATATAGATAAACTTGATGGACTCGAAGATAGCCAGTGCTTTGGTGCTCAGGATGTTATTTTGGGTAAGGATGTTGTTCTTGAAGAGTATAAATTTGAATCTCAAGGTTTGTCCGAGGATATAGCATCAAAGTTGGAAAAAACCTTCGATGACAAAATCTGGAAAACAGTTGCTACAAGACTGGTCATAGTCAACGACGAAATATTTTCATACTTCTGCGAAAACGCCTGCGAGGTAGTTACTAGAATATGCATTGATGATGAGACAGGAGTTACTAAATCTGGCGCTCTTTTCAATCAGGAACAGGTTCCGTCAGAGACCATGTTCTATGCAGTCATCGGAGAACAGAAAGACGGATATATCGAAACTCTTAAAAAATCTCTTTCTCCAGTCCTTCAGATTGGCGGCGATGAAACCATCGGCCTTGGTTTCTGCTCAGTAGTTTTGTATGAGGTGACTAAATGAAAAACCTCGAACAAATAAGAGCTAAAAATGCACTGGAAGCCGCTCCCAATATAAAAGGGGGAGAAAAGGATGGAGAAGTAGTTAAAAAAATTCCTCCAATGATAAGAGATAGCGGGATATTAGCGGCTGCAGCTTTTGCTAAAGAAAAAGGGAAAGGGTATCAATCCGTCATTGATGCCATTGTTTGTCATCTTAAATGTGATGGCATAGGAATTATGCCTCGCAATGAAACTGATTTTATTAAATGGTTAGCGGAAAAAGTCGATTCAGCTAAACTCAGGGCTGTTACTGAAGAAACCATGGCATATCTGAACTACTTACGCCGGTTTGTGAGGTAATTATGCCTATCCAAACCATAAAAGAAGTAAAAGCTGTTTTAAAGGAGAGCGAACTGAGTTTTTCTCTGCGAATGTCGAAATTTGCCAAAGTCGGTGAAAAAGATGCTGTTTCCTTTATTTACGAAGCAAAGAAAGTTCATTTTTCCTGCTTCAGCATTCCTTCTTCCTCCAGCTTCGAAATGAAACTCGGCGGAAGACTTATAGTCAACCACGCTGGCGGCGTCCTCGAAAATTCCGGCCTCTGTATCCACCGCTTTTTCAACTACCCGATGATTCCGGGAAGCGCCCTCAAAGGCATCGCCGGTCATGCCGCCTGGCTGAAACATCAGGAATGTTCTGACGAACAGGAACAAAGGAAACTCAAGGAACAGATAATCAAAATCTTTGGAAGTTTCGGAAATGAAACAAAGAGCGAAAACGCTGGAACAATTGCTTTCCTGGCAGCTGTGCCAGCTAAGGACGACTGGAAACTCGTCACAGATGTCCTGACTCCGCATGGAGGCAATGACTACACAAACCCCGTCCCGAGTTTCTTTGTTGCCGTAGAAAAAGGAGCTACTTTTAAATTCACACTAAAAAAGACTTCCAGAGCTGAAGCAGACGATTTGGAACTTGCAGAAAACTGGCTTAAACGAGGCCTGACTGAAAACGGCGCTGGAGCTAAAACCGCCGCCGGCTACGGCTGGTTCAAGGAGGTCACAAATGGATAGAGCAAAAGTTAAGTTCACATTCGTAACTCCCTGCATTACTTCCGGAGCTGATCAAAGAAAAGCAGAACTGCGAATTCCATCTATCAGAGGGCAATTAAGATGGTGGATGAGAACTTTGGGTTATGAAGAATCAGTTCATAGTATTTTGGGAGGTATCGATTCTACAGGGAATGCTATTTCAAGCAGTTTTATTATTAGAGATTGCACTGAAAATAAAATAAAGACGGATGTACTAGAAAGAGATAGAAGCGACTATTTCTTATGGCCAATAAGGAATAAAGGATACATCTATGAGGATGAAGAAATACATATTGAAATCATCTATAGATATCGAAAAGATGCAAGTGACTTTCCAGATGAAGTTTTAAAGATATTCCTTCTTTTGGGTTCACTTGGCACAAGAAGCCGTAGGGCTTATGGGAGTATCTATCCAACTTCAGTTGAAATTGATGGAATCTCTTGGGATATACCAAAGGATATTGCATCCTTCAAAAAGGAAATTTACGAGATTTTAAAAGGGCTAAACTGCAAAGTCTTATTGCTTTCACAATCTCAACAGAGATGGCAGGATGCTGTTGGTGTGTGTGCTTCTTTTCTCAAAGAATTCAGATGCGGGAGTACGAGGTATGGTCAGACTCCCAGTAAGTGGGGCAAATATGACCATGACTTAGCCTTTAAAGGTGATACTATTTATCGCGCTTCAATAGGAATGCCCCTTAAAACGAAATATTACGAAGCAAAAATAAATGACTTTGACAGGCTTGCAAGTCCAGTTCATTTTAAGGTTATTAAGCTTGGAAATGGCTTTTATCCAATATCAATCATTTTTCCTGACCATGCGCTTAAAGAAGGTTTAAATGTAAGAGTAGGACTAAAAAATGTAAAGCTTTCACATGACTTGTTATATGCAATGATGGATGCTGATAATGTTGAAGTCTTATTTGATTCCTGATTCCTTGTTCCTGTTTGAAAAACATTCCTGAATTTAAAAAGAGGTAAAGATGGCTAGAAAATTTGAAGAAATCCCTGTCTGGCAGAAGGCCAGAGAATTGTGCAGGCGTATATATTCTGTTACAAAACAAAAACCATTCTGTTACGATAGAGGTCTGGTTGACCAGATCACGAGGGCAGCTGTTTCGGTTTTGTCCAATATTGCCGAAGGTGTAGAGCGAGGCTCTACTGCGGAGCTGCTTCAGTTTCTTTTCATTGCAAAAGGCAGTGCAGGTGAAGTAAGAGCTCAGCTCTATGTGGCTGAAGATCAGAATTACATCACCAATAAAGAATCGGAGGAACTCAGGAATGCTGCGCAGGAAATAAGTTATCAGCTCTCGAATTGGATAAAGTCTCTTCAGACTCCTGATGCTCCAGTCGGCCCCAGATATAATAAAGAAAAATCAAAATCTGATAAAATATACGAGGAAAACCACCATTTCTGGGAAGAGAAGGCCAGAAAAGACTACGAAGAAAGAATAAAAGAGAAATAACTATGATGATGATATCTATAGCAAGCAAGCAAGTTTGGCCTCAGATATTAAGCGTCCTACACTTTAAACCCAAAAAGCTTATTCTTCTGCATTCAAAAGATGATCAGGAGTCAAAATCGCCAGCTTATCGCTTGAAGGCATTCTTTGAAAAACAGAAACTGCTCGAAACCGTTTCTCCCAGAGAAATCTCACACAGGAAGTTTGAGGATTTAAGCAATATGAAGCTGGAGCCTGACTGCATACTGAACCTTACTGGCGGCAATAAACTTATGTCCTTTTCCATCTATGAGTTAGGAAGACAAAAAACTCTAAAATGTTCTATCTGGAAAGGAACAATGAAATCGTATGGCTAAATCCGTCTTCCGCATCTCAAAAGATAGACGGCTCAATTATTGACGCTTTTGACCCTGCCGACCTTGTCGAATGCCAGCTTTCTGCCTCGTGGCTTGAGCGCAAGGGAGAACTTATAGCACTTGTTAACGGGCAGCTGAAAATTTCAGACAAGCTTCCTCCGGAAGAGAAGAAAAAAGGTGACGATCTAGAATATGAGACAGCTAAAGAAGTTCTTAAGCTCGGAATAAAGCAAATCAGGAGAAGCCTGAGGTTGAAGCCAAAAGTTTATGGGAATCAGATTAAACCTCATAATGAAATTGACTTGCTTTTTATCTGGAAAGGAAAACTATGGATAATTGACTGTAAGGACAGGGTGTCTCCTCATAAACTTATGGAAAATCTGAGGGGAGATAAAAAAACGCTTGACAATGTATTGGGACAAATCAAACAGAATCGTACTCATTATATAAAAGATGATTTGGTGGCCATTGCCGAGACAGGAGGTATTATGGGTAAAGCTGTATGTGTCTGGAAAGAAGACATGCCCCCTGAACTTTTATCGTATGCAAATCATCTTGGTGTCGAGTTTGTCAGGAAAGATATGCTTAAAGAAGGTCTTGAACGAATCCTTTCCTGATTCCTATGTTCCTGTTTGAAAAACATTCCTAACTGGAGTTATTATGCCAAGTTTAATTATCACGGGAGAAACAGTTTCTGTCAGGCTCGAATCAGAACATCTGGAACTGGTCAAAAGAGATCCTGACGACCAGAGAGGAGAGAGGATGATTCGCATGAGAGTTCCTCTCTTTGATGTGGACAGATGCGTTATTATAGGGCGTCCTGCCATGAGCATCCCTGTCCTCCAGCAGCTAATGAAAAGAGGCATTCCGACTTTTTTTCTGAGTTCCAGGTATCGTTGGTACGGGGCTTTGCACCCGGATAAAAATATGAATGCCGAACGCCGCATCCGACAATACCAATTGGCCAATGATCACGAACTTGCCTTGAAAATATCCAAAAAACTTGTTTATGCAAAGCTTCGCAACTGCCGGAGAGTCCTTCAGCGCCTCTCTGCCAACCGGAGCGAGTCTGAAAATCCTGCTCAGGTCAAATTTGCAGCCCAGATAAAAAACTACGGCCGGATGGCGCTGATTGGAAAATCACTCGAAGAAATAAGAGGTTATGAAGGCATGGGGACAGCTATCTACTTCAGCCGCCTCTCGGATTTCTTTCCGCCAAATGTGCCCTTCAAGGGAAGAAACCGACAGCCTCCCAGAGACGCGGCAAATGCGATTCTATCATGGACATACACTATAGTTCTTGGTGAACTTGAATCTGTCATCAGAAGTCATGGCCTTGATCCATGCATAGGTTTCCTGCATAGCGTTTCAAATGGTTCTCCATCTTTGGCTCTTGATCTGCTTGAACCTTTAAGACCTGCTCTCTGCGATATGCTGGTGATGCATCTTCTGAATCATAAGGTGCTGACTGATGATGATTTTGAATTTAATGCCGAGGACGGTGGAACCTATCTTGCCAAAGATTCAATGAAAGAGTTCTTTATGTCCTATGAAATCTATATGACTAGGAAGTTCACTCTCCGCAGAGGCGAGGATCATATAGATTACAGAAAGATTATAGATTCTCTTGTAATTGGAATCCTAAAAGCAATGGAAGGGAAGGAATTTCAGTTTTTTATCATGCAGTGAGAAACTATGAACGAATTTGAAAACATTAACGAATACAACCGATATAAGATCGGAGAAGATTCATCTGAATATGATCCTTCAAAGGAGGTTTATAGGAATATGCTCTACATAATTGCTTACGACATACGCGAGCCAAAACGGCTGCGAAAAGTAGCCAAAACTTGTGAAGACTACGGTATCAGAGTAGAATATAGCGTCTTTGAGTGCGATTTTTCAGAAGAGATTTTTAGGGAATTCTGGGATAAGCTGAAATTACATGTTGATGAAGACGAAGACAGCCTTCTGGCTTACAGAATCTGCGGAAGCTGCGTTCAGAAAATCGAAAGCAGCGGTGCCGTGGTTCGTCCGGGAAAACCTCTTCTTTATTTTATGTAACTTATATTAAGGATAATTTTATATGAAAATTCTTTTAATAAGCGTAGGCGGCAATCAGGAGCCTGTAATCTTTTCGATTATGAATAATAAACCAGATAAGATAATATTCTTTGTTTCCGAGGGAACTCGCGAGAAAGTAACAAAAGATATTATTCCTGCTGTTTTCAAAGAAAGCAATCAGATTCCGGACTTTGAAATAATTAAGACTCCAGATGAACAGGATGTGGGAATTTGTGTAAAAACGCTTCTCTCATCTGTTCCAAAGGCCATGAGAAAACTTAATATCTATGACAGACTTTGGCCTGATATAGTGGACTATACAGGAGGCACAAAAACTCTTAGTTCTTCCCTTGTCTGGGCATCTGCCAAATATCCTTGCAAGCTTTCTTATATTGGTTCAAAGGACAGTTCCGGCAGATCAAAAGACGGTCTTGGCATTGTCCAGACAGGCAGGGAATATCTGCTTCTTATCGAAAATCCCTGGGACAAAATAGCTTACTTTGAAGTTGAATCTGCTATGCTTCTTTTTAATAAGTGCCAATATGCTTCAAGTGCATCTATTCTTAGGTCAATTGTCGAAAAGATATCTGATGAAAGGTTAAAGGTTCTTGTTTCTTCACTTTGCGAAGTGGTCGAAGGCTATGCCGCATGGGATGCGTTCGATCATTTTAAAGCAAGAAGGCTTTTGGAATCCAATAGAGAAAAACTAACTAGTTTCACCGATCTCGAACAAATACTCATTCCAGGACTTAAACCTTTTATTGAACAGATGATTGAAAATATTGAATTCTTACGAAGCTTGAATCCTAATAAGTTGTCATGGCCTATTCTTTATGATCTTCTTGCCAATTCTGCAAGACGGGCTTTTATCGAAAGAAAATATGAAGATGCTTCTGCAAGATGTTACGCTGTTATCGAAAAGATTGCCAAATATGAACTCCAGAAAACCTATGGCATAAATACAAGCAATGCATCTCCAGAGCTTCTTCCTGAAGCAATAAGGTCTGATTATATTAAAAAATATTCAATTAAACAATTGGATGGATCTGAGAAAATTCAGTTCGGTGCTATTGCTGCCTATGAGATTCTATCTGTTTTGAATAATACTTATGGAAAAAGGTTTAACTCAATTGCGAATATTCGGCCGCATCTAACAGAACGAAATCAATCCATTCTTGCTCATGGAATTCAACCAATGGACAAAGCTAAATTTGATAACCTATTTCTTGATGCCTTAAAAATCCTTAATATCTCGGAAAATGAACTTATTAAATTTCCCACCTTCTCACTATTATTATAAGTTCCTTCTTCCTTTATTCTTATGAAGCATTCCTTTATTAATTTTGGCGGGACTCCAAACCCCCCAAAAAAACCTTACTCGCGCCGAAAACCTCTTTTCGTGCCTGATATTTGTTCCTGCAAAGCATTCCTTCTTCTTTTATTCCTGCCCAAATGGCATCTTCCCTCACATTCCCGCCGAAACGCTATTGGAACTTTCTGAAATTTAGTATATTAGATATGTAGCTGTCAGAAATGACTGAAGAGCCGAAAGGCGATTGAGACTTATCGTGTATCCATCTGCAAGTTTCATTTTTATTTTGGTCAGAAATGACTGAAGAGCCGAAAGGCGATTGAGACGGATTATTGCTGCTAGTTCCCAACACTTCTTCAATAAGTCAGAAATGACTGAAGAGCCGAAAGGCGATTGAGACTTTTGCTGCCAATAAAACTAACAAGCCATGTAGTTTTAGTCAGAAATGACTGAAGAGCCGAAAGGCGAGAAAAACCAAAGCTTTGCTTTGCAGGAAAATTGAAGCATGAAAGTCAGAAAGCTGATAGGAAAGAGGAATAAAAGTTCCTTATTCCTGTTCGAAGAACATTCCTTGTTCCTTCTGCCGTCAGGCATGACCGCCGAGCCGATCTGACTGCGCCTTTGGGCTACGACGGACAATAAGGCCAAGGAGTAAGATGTGTCAGCGTGTCCTGCGAAGATTCAGCTAAGAAGAAAAATGCGTGCAGTGTCAAAAGATTTAAAGCAAGTTTGTTAAAAACTCTGGAAATCTATAAGAAGCACTACAATTGTGGCATATATCCATTAAACTCATTAGTCAGGATAATATCAACACTAATGAGGGTTTAAAAAGATTCGGATTATTAAAACGATTCTGAATCAAAAAACATATGGAAAACGAGGCGCTAGCGTCATATTTTCAACAGGGAGAAAAGAAGGAAAAAGATTTCTGCCAGGGGATCGAGTGGGAACTTTTTGTAGTTGACAGTGAGAGTTTCAAGCAGATTCCCTACGATGGAAAGCACGGAGTAGCAGACTTGTTGAGAAAACTGGGAAAAGAATTAAAACTTGAGCCCAAACTTGATAAAGTAAATTCCAGTCTCATCGGTCTTTCCAATTCCAACTACAGCATTACTCTTGAGCCTGGAGGGCAGATTGAGCTTTCCGGAAGCAAGTTCAAGAAACTTAAAGATGCCGAAAAAGAGTGCAGGATGTTTCTGGGAGTTCTTAAAGATGTTTGCAGGAAATGGAAGCTGTCTGTCATGCCGGCTCCATATCATCCTCTGGCAAAAGTTGAGGAAATTCCGACAATACCAAAAACAAGATATGCATTCCTTGAAAAATATTTTCAATTATATGGCCTCAGTCTTGCCGAACACATGACTAAACTTACCGCCTCTATTCAGACATCTATAGACTTCTCCTCCGAAGCTGATTTTGTAAAAAAACTTCGTGTTATTAATCTCATTTCACCTATACTCTCTGCAATATACGCCAATTCTCCTATAGTCCGCAACAAAAAGAGCAGCTATATATCTTACAGAGGTAATGTCTGGCAGCATACAGAGGGGATTAGAAGCGGCCTTGTAAAAGGTATTTTTAGCGAATCGTTTGGCTACAGAGAACATGCCGAAAATCTTGCCAGACTTCCTGTAGTGGAGGGATTGAATGGCGAGAAGCCGGGTACACTTGTGGGGATGAGTTTTAAAAAATATGTTGAAAAAACTGGTAGATTTCTTCCTAAATGGTGGGAAAACCATATATCGTTTGCGTATACGGTGGTAAGAGCCAAGAAGTTTATAGAGATAAGATGTTTTGACAATCAGAATTCCATTGAGAGAGCGCTTTCCATTCCTGCTTTGATTAAAGGTCTATTTTATTCATCAGAAGAAATTATTGACGGGGCTGCTGCAATAAGCGAAAAGTTTGAGAGCAGTGATTTTTTTCAAATCAAGCATGCTGTTGACCGTTATGGGTTGGCCACCATCTGGAAAGGCAGCTCTATTCTGGAAATGGCACAGGAAATATATAGTCTTTCGCTTAAAGGGCTTGAAGAGTTCCATCCAAAAGAGACGAAATATCTTCAGCCTGTAGGAGAGATTCTATTTGTTGATAAGAAATCACCGGGTCAGAGAGTTGCGGACTTCTGGGAAAGAAGAGGAAAAAGTGTATATAACATGAAAGATATTTATTTTATTTAACTTAATAAGGCATATGATTACTTCGGATCACTTTTTTGAGTTTGCATGCAGGGAGGATTATTCCTTCAACAGGAACAGATATTTCGAACTGCTTGAAAAATCCAATAAGCGCTATGGTTATCTTATTTCATCCTTATATCATCCATACATTATTCCTGAAGATGAATTCAAGGAACTCAAAAGCCAGGCTGAAAAACTCGCGTTGCTTCTCTCAAGAGTAGCTGAGATTTACATCAAAGAAGCAGCGGTCGCTGCCTTTTATAAATTTTCAGACGAACTCAATGAGTGGATTTCTATTGATCCTGGTTATTCAATGTCGGTTCCGATTTCAAGATATGATGGCTTCTGGGACGGAAGAACCTATAGGTTTTGTGAATTCAACACTGATGGCACAAGCGGGCTTAATGATATCAGGATTCTGGATGACTCATTTCTTTCTACGCCGATGGGCAAGGAATTTTCAGAAAAATACAATCTTATGAGATTTGATTTGCCGAAATCAATTCTTGAAGTCCTGATTGCAACCTATCGCGAATTCGGCGGGAAAGGCATCCCGAATATAGCAATAACAGATTATAAAGAAAAGAGCACAAGCGATGAGTTTCTCTATTTGCGGGATTATTTTATTTCACAGGGTTACCCGACAGAAATCTGCGATATCAGAAACTTTACCTTGCAGTCTGATGGGTTGTGGCACAACAACTTTAAAGTGGATCTTATCTACAGACGAGCGGTAACTGACGATATTATATCTTATGCTGCAGATTCGAAAGTCTTTCTTGAAGCCTACAGGAAAAGAGCGGTCTGTGTGGTCGGGCCGCTCCGCTCTCATGTTATTCACAACAAACAGACCTTTCCTTTTTTAAACAGTACAATAGCCGAAAAGTATTTTTCATCTGAGGATCTTTCCTTCATCCGTGAAAGGATTCCCTGGACCAGACGGTTATCAGACAGCCAATCGTCTGACAGACAAGTGTCTGATTCTTCAATAAATCTAAAAGAAATCATAGAAAACAAGAACGATTACTTTCTCAAACCACACGACTCTTATGCTGCAAATGGAGTAGTATGCGGTTCAGATGTAACGGCAGAAGAGTGGGAAAGAAGTATAAATTCTATCCTTCAATCTGATGACGCGAAAAGATATTTAGTACAGAAAAAAATCGAGATTCCGACGCGCTTTTTTGCAGTTGATAATATTCCTTCTTTCAGAAAGTTCAATGTAAAGCTTGACCCTTATTTGTTTGGAACTAAATTTTGTGGATTCTATACAAGAATTTCAACTAAAAATATTATTGCTCTGAATCTTCAGGGAATGCTTCTTCCATGTTTTGTTTCAGGAGCCTGATATTTCAGAAGTTGTAAATCTCCAACGCTTAGTTCAATACTTTTAACCGCGAAGATACAATCGTATCACTCGAAAAGCAACGAAATAAATGCAGAATAGGAGTACAGACCCGGCTTTCTTATGGCGGGTATCATAACAATTGCGAAAAACATTAATATCGTTTATACTTACCCAAGATATGTGCAAGAAATCAACATGAATATCAAAACATATAGAACAATTCAAACAAATAAGAAAGATGTTTTGAATAAACTTGGGCTTTTGAGAGACGGAAAAGTTAACAATGCAGCAAAGGTTTTATTTGCCAGCAATACAGACCTCGAAATTCAAATGGCAATATTTGCCACAGATGAGAGGTTAACTTTTAATGATATACAGCGCCGTAATGGAAATGTTTTTGAACTGATCGAAGCTGCCGAAAAATACATAAGAAACAATATAAAATGGCGTGTTGACTTTGATGGTTCGTTACACCGCATTGAAATACCTGAAATACCGCTGGACGCGGTGCGCGAAGCCCTGGTTAATTCTTTCTGCCATAGGGATTATCGTATTTCTCAGAATAATGAAGTATTAATCTACAAAAACCGCATAGAGATATATAATCCGGGAGCTTTTCCGGAAGGATTGACGCCGACTGATTTTATCGAAGGATCCGAACGATCCATCAAAAGGAATCCTCAAATAGCCCAAATGCTCTATTATTCAAAGGATGTAGAAAGTTTCGGCACAGGTTTGAGAAGAATAACCGCTGCATGTAAGACTGCAAAAATAAAAGTAGGTTTTCAAATGCTGAAAACAGGTTTCGTTGTAGTCTTTTTCCGGCCTGAAAATATGCAAGCCGATAAAAAGCCGATAACGAAGTCCAATTCCGATAAAATTATTGAATATCTGAAAAACAATGACTGCATGACGAATAAAGAAGCTAGAGGAATTATAAATCTTTCAGAATCAGCAACAAAAAGATTATTAAGAAGCATGGTTGAAAATAGAATTTTATTTGCATCAGGGGAAAGGAAAACAAGAAAATATTTTCTAAAAAAAGATGACAGCAATGAGTAAAAAAGAGTTTTTTCCACAGCGACTGTCAACAAATCCGACCATTTATACTCATGATCTTACTGGAGTGGCAACGCATAAAGACTTGCTTAAAAAAGGCTTTCCAGATAAAGAGATAACAGAAAAAGAGGTCCTCTATTTCATTATATCCAGTTGGAAAAGTCACTGGTCTGATAAACAAGACGAGATAAGCCTTACTATCAGAAATATTGTACTGCTGAAATGGATAAAGCTCAAATACACTGATGCCTTTATTTCAGACTATGCCTACTAATTTTATTAGACGAGTTTAGTTGTAAAGGAGATTTATGAAGTAAAGATGTTAAATACTAAATATATCTTGAAACACAGACAAAACTTGCAATAGTTTAGGTGGTTGGTAATGAAATCCGATAAATTTTCAAGGTCTTTAAAGAATGTCTAAAATCGATACAATACAATTAGCCCATGGCGGCGGCGGGCGTTTGTCAGACGCTCTTATAAGGGATGAAATACTTTCGAGGTTCGGAGAAGGCCCTCTTAAATCATTGCCCGACGGAGCAACTCTTCCGAAAATAGACGGAGAGCTCGTTTTTTCAACTGACAGCTATGTGGTCAAGCCCTATAAATTTAATGGCGGGAATATAGGCAATCTGGCAGTTCACGGGACAGTAAATGACATATCTGTTTCAGGGGGGATACCAAGGTATCTTTCTCTGGCGATGATTATCGAGGAAGGTTTTCCAATATCCGAACTCAGGCTGATTCTTGATACAATTAAAACTTCTGCCGATGAATGCGATGTAAAAATAGTTACTGGCGATACGAAAGTTGTTGCCAGAGGCCAGTGCGATTCGATTTATATCAATACCTCAGGCATAGGAGAAAAACTTAAAGGTTTTGATTTGGGCAAACATCGTATTAAGCCTGGAGACGCTGTTATAGTAAGCGGTAACATCGGCGATCACGGAATGGCTATTCTTGCAGCAAGAGAAGGGATAAATATAGACAATAACCTCGTAAGCGATACAGCGTCAGTTCAAAGACTTGTTCAATCTCTACATGAAAATTTTGCATATGCTGTTAAATTTATGAGAGACCCGACCAGAGGAGGAGTAGCAGCTGTTTTAAATGAAATTGTTTCAGATACTTCCTACGGCATTGAACTTGATTCTGTTAAAATTCCATATTCAAGAGAGGCCTCTTCGATAGCAGAAATGCTGGGAATTGAGTTGCTCAATGTGGCATGTGAAGGGCGAATGCTGTTGATATGCGACAATTCAGTTGCGTCTGATATATTGAACCTGTGGAAAAACATGCCTGAAGGGAAAGGCGCTGAAATTATAGGGTATGTAAATAAAGAACCCGAAAGAGTATCTATCAAAACCGTTACCGGCGGAAGAAGGCTAGTAGATGTTCCCACCGGGGAACTTTTGCCGAGGATTTGTTAAAAAGTTTTGGGTGTTAAGTTTTAGGTTAATTGTTATGCATGAATTATCTTTAGCTCAATCAATGGTAAGCGAACTTGTCAGCTACATTGAAAAAAACAATGTAAAAAAGGTTCACCAGGTAACAATTGTTATCGGCAAACTTTCCGGAGCAGAAAAGGAGCCTTTTGAGTTTGCCTTTCCAATAGCTGCCGAAGGCACTCTTCTTGAGACGGCTGAACTTGTAGTAGAAATTCAAAAAGTAGTTATTTTATGCAATGAATGCAGAAGCGAGACAACTCTTGACATGCCTCTTATGAAATGTCCATCCTGTTCTTCCAGGAGTGTAAAAATTATTAAAGGAAAAGAATTTATAATTAAATCAATGGAGATAGAATAATGTGTAAGGATTGCGGATGCCAGGAAGGCAACGAGAAGAAATTTTTTGGTCACGATCGTGACATTCATAATCATGATAACCACCACCACGATCATAGCCATGAACATGGCCATTTTCACGACGGACATTGGCATAGTCACGATTCTGACCATGAACATAATCACCCTGAAGGTCACCATCAGCATGATCACTCTCACGACAACCATATTCATGGCGATTCAAAGACTGTAATGATGGAAAAGAATATTCTTGCTAAAAATGATGAATATGCCCATCAGAATAAGCATTGGCTTAAAGACAGGGGAATTGTCGCAGTAAACATTATTTCTTCTCCTGGTTCAGGGAAAACGACTCTTCTGGAAAAGACTCTTGATGCATTGAAAGATAAGATAAACTGTTCGGTAATAGTTGGCGACCAGAGCACGGACAATGATGCTAAGAGGTTAATGGGAAAATGTGATTGTGTTTATCAGATTGAAACAAAAAGTTCATGCCATCTGGATGCCAAACAAATATCGGAAATTCTTCCGCAGGTTGTCAACGATAACACTAAGCTTCTTTTTATCGAAAATGTAGGCAATCTTATCTGTCCGGCAGCTTTTGAGCTTGGAGAAGACTTTAAGATAGTGCTTCTCTCTTCGACTGAAGGAGAAGACAAACCTGTAAAATACCCTGTTATTTTCTCTGATGCGTCCGTGGCAATAATAACCAAAACTGACCTTATTCCGCATTTGGACTGGGATATTAAAAAATGCAGAAATTACATCAGGCAGGTCAATCCCGGAATGTATATTTTTGAACTTAGCTCCAAAACAGGCGAAGGCATGAATTCCTGGCTCGAATACCTTGCAAAGCTCGTAGAATAGTTCTCACTTATGACCAATTTAATCTTTTTTGAATCGAAAAAAGTCAGGCGTATTTGGTGTGAAAAAACTCAGAAATGGTATTTCTCTATTCAGGATGTTCTAGAGATATTGACTGACAGTTCCGATATTAAACAATATGTAAAGAAATTAAAAAGCCGTGATCCTGTTTTAAATGGCAACTGGGGTACAATTTGTACCCTGGTTGATATGGTTGCCTCAGATGGGAAAAAACGCAAAGTTCAATCAGCAGACACTGAACAGTTATTTAGGATCATTCAATCTATTCCTTCACCGAAAGCTGAGCCTTTCAAGAGATGGCTGGCAAAGGTTGGATATGAAAGGATTGAAGAGATTGAAAATCCGGAACTTGCTGCAAAACGCATGCGCGAGATATATAAGCAGAAAGGCTATAGCGATGAATGGATAGAAAAACGAGTTCGCGGGATAGCTGTTAGAGATGAATTAACTGAAGAATGGAAAAAACGAGGAGTTAAGGAAAAGACAGAATATTCAATTCTCACAGCTGAAATAAGTAAAGCTACTTTCGGAATGACTCCGTCTGAGTATAAGAACTTTAAATCTTTAGAGAAACATAACGAAAATCTTCGTGATCACATGACCGATTTAGAACTGATTTTTACAATGCTAGGTGAAGCCTCTACTACAGAAATAGCAAAAACGAAAGATGTCCAGGGTTTCGTCGATAACAAATTGGCAGCTAAAGAAGGCGGAACAGTTGCAGGCAATGCCAGAAAAGAACTTGAAACAAAGACTGGAAGAAAAATTTCAACGAAAGAAAACTATAAAGAGGTTACTGAAATTAAAATCAGAAAAAAATAATATGAAACCTAAACTTTATATAACTTATAAGATACCTGAAAAACCTTTAGGTCTGCTTGAAGGCAAATTTGATATTTCGATAAATCCTTCAGATAAGTACCACAGCAAAGCTGAACTATGCGAAAAGGTAAGAGGTATGGATGCGCTCATTTGTACTTTGGCGGAAACTATTGACAAAGAAGTAATCGACTGTATGGATAAGGCAAAAGTCATTGCCAATTACGCTGTCGGCTATAATAATATAGATTTTGCCTATGCTGCACAGAAGGGAATCATGGTTACGAATACGCCGGGAGTGCTGACGAACGCTACTGCCGATCTTGCATGGGCTCTGCTTTTTGCCGTTGCAAGAAGGATTGTTGATTCAGACAGATTCACAAGGGAAGGGAAATTCAAGGGATGGATTCCGACTCTTTTTCTCGGGCAGGAAATCACAGGTAAAACTCTTGGTATAATAGGAGCCGGCAAGATAGGTGCTAATTTTGCAAAAAAAGCCTCCGGTTTCAATATGAGAATTTTGTATAACAACAGGAATAGAAATCTTGAATTTGAGAAGGAGGCAAATGCCTCTTTTGTTGATAAAGATACTCTTCTGAAAGAGTCGGATTTTATCTCTCTTCATGCTCCTTTGACCCCAGAAACCAGACACATGATTGGTATGCCGGAATTCAAGAAAATGAAGAGAACAGCTGTTCTGATTAATACTTCCAGGGGCCCTGTTGTGGATGAAGAAGCACTCGTTACTGCTCTCAAAGAAGGACTTATCTGGGGAGCAGGGCTTGATGTCTATGAAAATGAGCCTCAAATAGAGCCTGAACTCTTTAAGTTTGAAAATGTGGTAATGGCTCCGCATATTGGCAGCGCGACAGAAGAAACGAGAGAGAAAATGGCTGAAATGGCTATAAAAAATGTTCTAGCCGCCATCAATGGACAAAAACCTCCTAATTGTGTGAATATGAAATGACAGAAGAAGTTAGAAAAGAAAGAAAACCTCCCTTTACTCAATCCGGTATTCTGCTGGTAGACAAACCCTCCGAATGGACAAGCCATGACATTGTCGCATATGTGAGAAGGGCTTTTAAAATTGATAAAGTAGGGCACTGCGGGACACTTGATCCGGCTGCTACAGGTCTCCTGATATTGGTTTTCAACAAAGCCACAAAATTCAGCCAGATTCTTAGCGGAAATGACAAGACTTACGAATGCGTGATGAGGCTTGGAATTGAAACAGATTCCTACGATATGGATGGAGCTGTCACAGCTGAAAAAGATTATTCTTCTGTAACAGAGCAGGACATAAGAAACGCTGTTAAGAAATATACCGGCAGAGTCATGCAGATTCCTCCAATGGTTTCAGCTAAGAAAGTCGGCGGCAAGAAACTTTATGAATTAGCTCGTGCAGGAAAGATCATAGAAAGGGAAGCAGTCCCAATTGAAATTAAATCAATTGAAATAACCAAAATTGAACTTCCTGATGTGCATATGAAAATAGAATGTTCGAAGGGAACATATGTAAGAAGCCTTTGTTATGATATAGGCCAAACGCTTGGATGCGGCGCTGTGCTATTTTCGCTCCGAAGAACAAGGAGTGGATTGTTCTCAATCGAAGAAGCTGTATCAATGGACAAAATCAAAGTAATAACACAGAAGGAACTTGAAGCTCTGATGGTAGATGTCCAGAAAATGATTCTGGCGGTGAAACAGTAAATATCAGATTGAAGAGAGCTTTTTGAACTGGGTTTTCAGCAGCGGATATAAATTTTCATAGATTGGCTGCATTTGAGAGTAAATCCTGTGACTTGATTCATTCGGTTCGTAAACCTGAGCTACTTTAACAATTTCACGCCCTGAAGAAACTATATCCTTATAAACGCCTGCTCCAAAGCCGGCTATTATAGCAAGACCTAAAGTAGAACCGTCAGTAACTTTATTGGTTACAACGGGAAGGTTTGTAATGTCGGCTTTAATCTGGTTCCATAGCGGGCTTTTTGCTTGTCCTCCGCACACACGGATTTCAGAGGCCGCTGCTCCATGCTGTTTAAATAACCTGAGCATATGGTTTATACCGAATCCTGTACCTTCAAGAATTGCTCTGACAATATCATGTTTAGTGTGTTCAAGGGATAATCCGAAAAATACACCGCGGGCGTTTGGATCCCACCATGGGGTTCTTTCTCCTGTCAGATAAGGAAGAAAGATGAGCCTTTTTGAGCCAGGAGGGGATTTGGAGGCGTCTTCAAAGAATTTTTCAAAACCTGCGCCTTTGCCGTAATATAGGTTTTTATACCAGTGCAAAGCTTTTCCGGTTGTAGCCATAAGTCCGGAAATGTGATAGAGCCCCTTAAGCAGAGGATGAGGCGCTTCAAAGAATCTCTTATCTCCGAAAAGAGTGTCCCAGCACATATTAACTCCCTGTGAAGAGCCTCCTCTATCGCACACGATTCCCTTTTTCAGGCTTCCTGAACTTATCAGAACTTCAAGAAAGTCAGCTCCGCCAGTTCCCGCTATTACTGGAACGCCTAGGGGCAGTCCGGTTTCTTCAGAGGTATATTTTGAAGTTGTGCCCAGAGTCTCTCCCATTTTTATTTCTTTCGGGAAAAGTTCGCGCGGCAGTGAGGAGGCAGCAATAGTCTTTTCATTCCATATTTTGATTGTATCTGAAACAATAGAAGTCCTGATGATGCCAGTAAGTTTGCAGTTTATGTAATCAAGTGGCTGAACAAAATATCTGACTTTTTTATAGGATTCAGGGCTGTTATTTCTTAGATACATGGCTCTTGGGATAAACCATGCCAGATCGTTTGATTTGAGTCCAAGTTTTTTGGAAAGGAATTCAGCTTCGTTTGAACCGCGTCTGTCCATCCAGAGAATGGAATTGCCCACAGGATTGAATTTCTTGTCTAATGCCACCAGAGACGGCCCATGGCTCCCGACGCAGATAGCTTTGATATTTTTAGGATCTACTTTTAATAATGCTTTGCGGATAGTTTTTTTTACGGAAAACCACCAGTTAAGAACGGGCGATTCGGCAGAATTCTGTTTTTTATCATAAAAAACAACATGGGAACTGGTTTCCTCAGTTATCTGATTTCCTTCAATATCGTAAATAGCTGTTTTGACTCTTGTTGTACCTACTTCAATACCAAGAAAGTATTGCATATGGATCTCCTTAGCCGTTATTGCATGCTTCAAGGAATTTATCGAAAGACAGGAGGCTTTCTTCAGACATAAGGTGGAGCCTTTTAGCCAGTTTCAAAGGGAAGAGCGCATAATGTCCTGTGGCGCTCGTGCAAAGCGTATTTTTATCATTATAGAGTTCTGATTTCATGATTATCGTATTATGCCCTGTTTCTTCAATCCAGGCAAAAGCCCTTACCTTTGAGTTTGTCAGTACCTTTTCGTGATAATCTGTCGTCATGGATTTTGTAAGTATAATATTCTTTGTCATGTAGATTGCAGCCCATGCCATGATTTCATCAAGAATAGTAGATAATATTCCTCCATGAATGACCTGATCCCAACCTTTATAACAGTCGCGAAGCTCAATTTCTGACCAGAGGTATTTATCGTCAGCATAGAAATGCATATGAAGGCCATGAGAATTCTCTGTCCCGCAGGCAAAGCATTCCTTTGACCAGATGTGAGTAGGAAGTTTGAATGCTTTATCCTTGTTTATTTCAGGTATTGGCATACTACTTTTTACGCAGGAATATTGCCGCGGCTGTCCCTGCCAGGATAATCGATATAGTCATGGTGAAGATAAACGCGTAGGGGGATTCCTGCATGGGCAGTGGAATATTCATGCCGTAAATGCTTGCCACAAGAGTCGGCAACATTAGTACAAGGGTAACAGAAGCAAGGAACTTCATCACAGAGTTAAGCTTGTTGGAAATAAGGGATGAGAAAGCATTGAGCATACTGCTTAGAATATTACTGTAAACATTGGCCATTTCTATAGCCTGCCTGTACTCTACCCATACATCTTCGAGCAAGTCTCTGTCATCAGAACTTATTTTGAATTTTTTCGAAGCTGCAAGTCTTCCAATCATTATTTCATTGGCTCTCAAAGATGTGCTGAAATAAACCAAGCTCTTTTCTAGATCCATAAGCTTTATGAGTTCTTGATTCTTCATGGAAACCTGAAGCTCTTTTTCAAAGTCATTTGTCATATTGCTGATCTGTTTGAGGTATTTGAGATAGAGAATAGCCGTTCTGAGAAATATCAGGAAGATAAATTTTTCCCTGTTCTTGAGAGAGAAGTTTTTAATTTTCCTGTCAAGAAAAGTGTTTATAATCTCTGTTTCAATAGAACAAATCGTAATGATGGTTTCCTCAGATAGAACGATACCGAGAGGAATTGTGCTGTATGGATTCTGCGGGTGTTCCTTGTCGTAGAAGGGAATACGAAGAATTATCAATATGTGCTCATCTTCAATCTCAATGCGGGGCCTTTCATCTATGTCGAGAGGATCTGTAAGGAATTCCTCGGGAATATCAAGTACTTTACTGATTTCGTTGAGTTCAACGAAGTTCGGCTGAATCGCGTTTATCCAGCAGTCCTTTTCAATAGACGATATTTCCTGAAGAGAGTCATCAGCTTTTTTATAAATATTTATCATTTAAGCGTGATAATTCCTATCGAAATTTTTCAGGTTCAGTTTAATGATTGAAGTATAGAATGTTGAGCAGTTAAAATCAACATTCAATGAAGGTAAAAGAGGAAAGATTTTTAATTTACTTTGCGCTCTGACGCTTCAGTATTTCTGAAGCATGAATAGAAGCAGCCTTGCCGCCTCCCAGCATCCTTGATATTTCAGTAATTTTTTCTTCAGGGGATAAGGCTCTTATTGAAGTAAATGTTCTTTCTCCTTTAACTTCCTTTATTACGCAGAGATGAGTTTCTGCAAATGATGCTACCTGAGCTAAGTGGGATATGCAGATGACCTGATGCTCTTTGCCTAATTTTCTGAGTTCTTTTCCAACTTCATTAGCCACTTCTCCTCCAATGTTTGCATCAATTTCATCAAATATCAGAATGGGGATGAGTTCTGAATGAGAGAGAACCGTTTTTACTGCAAGCATGATTCTGGAAAGTTCACCGCTGCTTGCGACACTTCTGAGAGAAGCCGCTTTTTCTCCCTTATTTGCGCTGAAGAGAAGCTCAAGCTTATCTATTCCAGAAGAGGATGGATCTGTTTCGGTAAAAAGGATGCTTAGCGCGGCTTCAGAGAAACCGAGAGTTTTTAACTTTTTCACCGTTTCATCAGCAAATCTGACACCTGCTATTTTTCTTTTTTCCGAGAGAATTTTTGCAGCTTTGATAAATTCATTTTTTTTCTGCAATAAAGATTGGTTCAGTCTTTCCCTGACAAAAGAAAAATTATCGGCCAACTCAAGTTTCTTTTCTGCTTTTTCTTTATTGAGTAAAACATTTTCAAGGGAGGGACCATATTTTTTTTTCAAGGATGAGACGATTCCCAGCCTGTTCTCAAGTTCGAAATAAGCAGCCTCATCAAGTTCTATTCTGGAAGCATAGTCATCGATATCATAAGACAAATCTTTTAAGAGCGAAGAAATATTATTAAGCGACTCTGAGAATTTTGATACATTTTCTTCATCGATTTTTTCCGCTTCGCTTAGTTTTTTAAGAGTCTGTCCCAATATGGCAAAAGCTGAATTTTCTGAATCATACAGGAGGTTCTTTGCATGATTTGCCGTCTCTATCAAGCTTCGGCTGTTCGAAGCTATTTTATAGCGGTTATAAAGATCAAAGTCTTCGTTTGGTTTCGGATCGGCCTGGGAGATTTCAGAAAGCATATGGCGCAGGTATTCTGTTTCAGAATCATTAGGAATATCTTTTTCTATATCGCTGAGCTCTTTTTCGATGTTCTTATAATCTGAATATAAAGATTCAATTTTGATTCTTTCTTCGATACTGCCACCATAGGAATCAATCAGATAAAGAATATTATTGGTGTTTAAAAAAGATTGATGTTCCTGAGGACCATGGAAATCCAGAAGGTGTTCTGAGATGCTATTGAGGGTGTCTGATGTGACACTTGTGTCATTAATGAAAGAACGGCTGGAATAGGGAGTTATAATGCGCCTGATTATCAGTTCGCTAGAAGAGTTAAATTCAATAGAATTCTCTTTGAAATGGTGTTCGATTTTCGAAAGGAGATTATTTCTGAGCTTGATACCTGCTGAAAGCTCGCATTTTGTTTCTCCGGTTCTGATTACATTTTTATCTGTTCTGGCTCCGAAAAGTATCGAAATTGCGCTTATAATCACGCTCTTCCCTGCGCCTGTTTCTCCGGAAATTATATTCAACTCTTTTCCAAAATCAATTTCGGCATCCTGTACGAGAGCAAGATTTTTAATTTTAAGCCATGCTATCATAGAAAATTTACTGATATTTTAAAAAATATTAGATTCTTTTATAATGACCGACCCTGGAAAGAGGAGTTAATGTTGTTAATCCGGAAACTGTTTTTAGTCGACATAAAAGCGTATTTCGTTAAGATATATGGATATAAGGAAACAGTGAAACCAGTTATAGTTGTATTGTAATTTTACAAACTCATCGACCTCCTCTTTTGCCTGAGGATATGAAATTCCCCAACCATGTTCGAGTTCTTCAGGCATAATCCTCTGACCCAGCATCCAACGGCCGTGAATGTAACTCCAGTTAGTTTCCATATAATCGAATCTTGCGATTTTATCCCGATCAGAGCCTGATGTAGGCTGCGTTATCTGATCATATGAAATGCATCCGCTAAGAACAGCAAGCAGAATTGTAAAGATTATGGCTCTAAAGAAATATTTCATGAAACGACCTCTTTAAAATTAGGTTAGATTAAATAGAATGTTTATTAAGACAATTTAAATTTTAACAGGGAAAAGGTAAAAAATGAGATGGCATATTACAAAATATTCTAAAAAAAAATCAATTTTGTGCGCATTTTCTATTTTATTGATTTTTCTATCTTCATGCAGTTCGACTTCTCAAAATTTCTCTCAGGAACAGATTTCAGATAAACAAATCCAGCAGATTCAACAGCTCGAAGATAAGATGTTTGCCAATGATAAGCCCGAAACACATTTCGACGATATTAGGGAATATGTTTTTGAGCAGTATCCAGATCTTCCTGACGAAGTAGAGCTTCTTGTCAAAAATACCAACCCGAAAGTTGTATTTAACAAAATAAAAATGGAGTATAGTTTTTTTTGGGTTCTTCCTGACGGATCAATACTGGAAGTTGTAACGACTCCACCACCTCTCTGCGATCCTATTGGGATTCATCACAGCAAACAGCTTAAATATGAGTAATGCATTTAAAACCCTACAATATGAAGCTTGAGAGGCCGATTTCTTTGAAAAGATTATAGACAAAGATTTTGGTATTTGTTACTTTTAAATTTTCTTTCTTAATTCTTTGGCACAATATAAGAAGAAATCTGAAAAAAGCTGATGAAACATATTCTACGGCTGTCATATCCATAGTTATTCTCAGTTCACTTATATTTTGTTCCTGTGCAATAATTTTTTCTAATTCCAATTCTATTAGTTTTTTATTAGTTTCAGAGGCATCCCAATCCAATTTCTTTTCGTCGAATACGACTGTTAAGAGTTGGTTGGATGCTGAATAATTGTATTTAGCCATAATAACTTTTCCTGATTTGTTTTTATATTATATATAGCTCAAAACAAAAGAGCTTCACATATTAAATTATAAAATCTGACTATTTTACTAAAACGATTTTAGCTTTAGGGCTAAAAGTGAATTCTTCTCCCTCCAGGGCTAGATTCAAACCAATTCCTGCCATAGTCTTTTTTTGGAGTCAAGGTCGTTCATAATCACTGTCCATCCGAAAGTTTTGCCTTTTTCGAGTTTCAGCTGTGCTATTTCAGAAAGAGGAAGCATTGCTAGAAAATTTTAAAAATAGCATTGATTTGTATAATCGTATCATTGTTGATCTCCCTTTCGAATCGAGATAATGTTTAAGGAGTTATCATACCCAAAAAAGTTCTATCTCTTTCCATGTGAGATATTGACGAAAGCTACACTAAGAGCTACTAAGAGTATACATTAATAATTTAATTATGGAAGGCCGTAATATGTTTTATATCATTCTTGTAATTTTTGTAGTGTTTGTTCTTATAGTGCTTTTTATGATTGTAATGACTGGTGTAAACATATTGTTGCCATATCTACAAAGGAAAAATGATGATAAACATTTATCAGTAGATACAGAAAAATCTCACTTATTATTTAGACGAATAAGAAAACCTTGATTTTTATTCGTTTTAAATTAATAAGCTCACTATGCAAAAAAACATATTTATTTTTATATTAATTTCTGTATTAGTATTTGGTGTATATGAAACTAAAACTTAAAGTTTTAATCCAAATAATCTTATTCATGATGATGTTTTTATAAACATCAGTGATATGAGTATTGAAGATATTCAAAACTTTCTAGATAAGGAAGAAGGAGTACTTAAAAGTTATTCAGAAAATGGCAAGACTGCAGCGCAGATAATTTATGATGCCTAGAACGGGTTGGGGAAGGCTGCAGGTTTATCTAATGATTTGACAGTAGAAATAGATACTTCAACATGGACTATCAATCCAAAGGTTCTTTTTATAACTTTGGAAAAAAGTAAAGTTTAGTTATCCGGAAAGACTATTCTTAATATTCTGTCGATTGGGCTACTGGTTATGGCTGTTCCGACACTGGTACACGAAATGAACAATACAGAGGATTCATTAAGCAAGTTGAAAATGTAGCTTGGCAACTTCGTTATAATTATGAGAGAGCTCAAGATTTAGATATGACTGACTACCAAGTTGGCGATATAATCCATTTTATCAATACTTATCCTAATCCTTACGGTGCTCCTCTAGAACAAGATGTTAGAATGCATAATAGTGCTACTGCTTCCCTTTATAGATATACACCACAGGGATACAATGGTGATTGCAATTTTTGGAAGCTTACAATTAATGGTTTGAATAAATCCTTCTTCAACCTTCAATTTGAGTGTCTGACAGTATTCCTAGAGGTTGCCCATGTCTTGTCATAAATGTCCCATTGCTCCGGTACTCCCTGAACATCTCCTCCGAAAATCAGATCTCTCATGTCAAAAACCAGGGCAGGGCGAAGGTTATTCCAATCTTTGATATCTGATAGCTTTCGGGCGCATATTGGAAGGTTTCTACGAATTGGGCATCACCTTCTATAGCAAAGTTAAAAAATGCTTTGCCCAACTGTGCCTGTGAGTTGGGTTCTGCTAGTTGTTCTTCAAGGTGACTTTTCTGAACAGGCAAAATTTTATTAATTATATCTTCACTCTTGAGTAAGATTTTGAAGTTTGTATGGAACTATAATTTGAATAATAAGGAAAGAAAGACTTTCAATATCCTAAAATAAAAAGGTCGGTTTTAACACCGACCTTTTTATAGTTGATTTTTTTGAAAGTTTATTCTTTATAGAATGTGGTTGATTCATTTCTTGATACAGGGCGTTCAAGCTGGTCGCAAATAACGCTGACAGTGAATCTGGTATCTCCCGGTTTTACTGCTTTTATAAATGCATGAAGAGTAATTGTCTGATTGACGCCCAAGGATGAAATTGGTTTAAATACAAGCTTCATAGGATCAGAGATTGCTGTATCGACCTGACCGCCTGAAGCTTTAACTGCCTGCATAGAATCTTCAAGCAGACATGTAACTACAAGATTTGTAGCAGCAAGAGACCCCTGGTTTGAAATTTTGATTGAATAGTCTTCAATCTCGCCAAGAGCTATAGGGTCATTTACATCCGAAAGGTCTATTGATATAGCGGGAATTCCCTGTACATCCGTGCTGAGCGGTATCCTTTGGGCTTCGGCATTGTTGGCAGAAACTTGGGCTGTAGCCTTAATGAGTCTTATTTCATTACTGATAACTTTTGCCGTGAAAGTCTTTGTTTCATTCGGAAGAAAATCTTTGAAATCCCATATGACAGCATCATTTTCAAATTTTCCGCCTTCATTGGCTGACACGAATTCAAGCTCGGCAGGCAGAGCCAGATTAGCTTCAAATTTTCTCGCTTGGCCATTGCCTGTATTTTGGACTTCCAGTTTATATGTGATTGAGTTGCCGACATATCTTACTGCTGGTACGCTGGCTTTAAAGTCGAGTTTAGGTTGTTTGGCAACAACTGAATAAACGGCCTTGGCCTTTACGCCATCGGCTGACGCAACTACAAATTCGTTTACATATTTTCCTCTCTTCGAGGCTGTAAGTTCAAGAGGGATAACAGTTGATTGTCCGACCTTGAGATCTTCCGCGCTAAGATTAATTTGTTTTTCTCCATTTGCAGTGGCAATGCCGTCTGGAAAGTTAACGGGAAGTGTTATTCCGGTAATTGTTGAAGTACCTGTGTTCTTAACAAGCACGCTGACAGGGAAAGTCTCTCCAACTAAAACCTCTTCAGGGCCAGTTGCCGAAGCAGCAAGTTCCGGCGAGACGATTTCAGTAAAAACAAGCATGGGCTTCATATTGAAAGAAGCAGTAGAGCTGCCTGAGTAATTTATCTTTCCAACAGTTGTAGATTTTCCTGTAATAGTGATAATTTCAGTTTGGCCAGGTACCATTATTCCGAGATTCCAGATAAGAACTCGTCCTCTTTCTTCGGTAGGAGGATTAACTTTGATTACATCGAAATTGCTTGGAAGATTTTCTCTTACTACAGCATCGTCTATTTTGTAGTCTGAATTATTAGTTACTTTTAGAGTATAAATATATTCAGCATTGAGTTTGGTGCTTTGTGGAACCTCTCTTGCTATGGTCAATTTAGGCTGTTCTATTTTAACGATAGGAGCCGGAGCTTTTTTAGTGGCGCAGCCGCTTATAACAATAGCTGAAGCCAGTAATGCCGAAGAAACAAATTTATTTGTAAGTTTCATAATATCGTATTTACCTTATGCTTTAAAAGTTCATGAATATAATAATATCTTATTCATAGAAATTGGTTGATTGTTCAATATGAACAGGACGCTCCAGTTGGTCGCTGGTGACATCAACGCTGAATCTGACATCGCCTGTTTTTATTGCTTTGACAGTGACATACCATTTAGCTTCAGACTGAGGTTCGAGAACCGAGAGAGGTTCAAATATCACGCTGTCTCCATCGTAAAGAGCGCCTTTGGTAGCGCCTTCGGCCTTCACAAACTGCATAGAGTCTTCCAGTGTGCATTTTACTTTTATTTTTGTAGCAGGTAGCGAACCTTGATTAGTCATCGTTATTGTGTAAATAGTTTCACTTCCGAGAGATACTGGGTCTGGATCATCAATCACACTACCGAGGAGGCCAGGGATGCCGGCAACATCAGTTATCAAAGTGGTTTTTTGTATATTCTGACCTAGGGTTTCTGCTGAAACAAGAGTATTTACAACCATAATTCTCTTAGGCATAGCGCTGGCTGTCAGGTTTATAGTAGCATCAGGAAGAAGAGAAGGAATTGTCCAGGTGGCAAGTTGTCCTGCCTTGCTTGAAAATCCGTTTTCATTTACTGCAGCTAGTTCTACTCCATCAGGAAGTTCAAGTTTTACGACAATGTTTTTAGTTACGGCATCTCCATTATTTCTTACGCTTACTTTGTAAGGAATGATCCTTCCTACAAATCTTTTTGAAGGAGCTGAAGCTGCAAGAACAATACTTGGTTTTGTGGACTTGAGTTCCATTTTTGCGTTTGTGGAAATTCCATCATCTGCAGTGGCATTGAAGGTTGTGCTGTAGAGACCAGGTTTGTCTGTCTTCATATTTACAGTGATATCTCTGCTCTGCCCCGGAGCTATATCCCCGACGCTCATGCTGAGTCTGCTTTTTCCTTCAGATGTGAGAAGTCCATCCGGAAGCTGCTTAATGATTTTTACATTTGTAAGGACTCCTGTGCCGGGATTTCTGAAAGTCATATCAACAGGGAATTCTTCAGATACTACTACAACTTTAGGGTTTGTTAATGCGAAAGTCAGGTCAGCGCGGACTGCGTCTGTAACATGTTCAGGGGCATTGCTGGCAAAAGAAAGTTCGGTGTTTTCAATATATTTCAATGTGCCTGGTGTGGATACTTTGCCTGTTACTACAATTGGAGTTACAGTTCCAGGAGCAAGGTTCTTTAGAATCCATGTAAGATGGTTGCCGTCAATAACTGCTTTAGGATTGGAGTTTACGAGAGTAAAATTGGCAGGTATCTGTTGTTTAAGCATTGCTTCAGCAATAGTAAAATCTGATCTATTGGATATATCAATTGTACATTCGAAAATCTCACTTACCTTGACTGTTTTTGGAGTCTTCTGCTCAATTAGTATCTTAGCCGAAGAAGGCTCTGATACTTCAGGGAAAGCCTGCCATGAGTAATTTACTGTCTCGACAGTATTAATTGGCGTAACAGTTTGAGGTTTGGGTGCTTCTTTTGTGAAGACGCAGCCTGCAAATATGCTAAGTGAGGCTGCCAATAGAACCAGACGAAATCTTCTCATGATTCCCTTGCTCCTTTTTTGTTTTTTAGGTTTTGATTATATTTGTGAATCATATTAAAAATTGTGATTATGATTATAAACCAATTTCGAGTTATTTCATTAGTATTCCATTATCGAATATTTTTGAACTTTTGACTCTTCCTGATTCATAATATTGAATTACTTGTCCATTCAAATTATCGTTAACAAAATTTCCTTTCATCATAAGTTTGCCATTTTCGTGGTACTCTTCTATTTGTCCATTTCTTATACCATCTTTGAAATTGACAATTGTTTGCAATTGACCTGATTCATAAAATGTTTTTTGAGCGCCTTCAATCTTTCCATCATGATAATTAAGCAGGGCTTTTGTCTTTCCTGATTTATAAAACAGCTCAGTTACTCCATTCTTTTTGCCATCATTGTATTTTGAAGTGCCGGAAAGATTGCCGGTAAGATCATAGAGTTTGCTTATTCCATTTTCTTTGCCATTTGAGAAAGAGCCCTCTCTTTTTAGTTTTCCAGAGTCAAAGTAAAATTTGCAGCTTCCGCTCAGGTTCCCGTTTTTTGCAGCGAGAGTAGACTTTAATACGCCTGAATCATAGTATTCATTGTAGAGTCCATCCTGAAGTTTTCCGTTATCAACTACAAAAGCATCATTTGAATCCCAATGGCCTGTAGCGATCACTTCATTATTTTTTTTGAAAGTGTAAACATAACCATCATTATCCTCCCATTTCCTTGTGTAAACCAGATCTGAAGGTTCGTAAAATAAATTTCCATTGTCATCCAAAACTTTTGCGATTTTATAGATGAAAACAGATCTGTTTTTTCCATCGAGTTTGTAGAGAAAGGAGTCACCGATTTTCCTTATTCCTGAAACATTTTGAAGCTCTTTGCCATCTTTGAAGTAGATTGAAGCAGCTTTAGTCTGAATGGCCGAGAATGTGAAAATGCCGAGAATTCCAAAAGTAAATAAAAATAAGAAGTTTCGAGAAAGATTCATATATTATTCCTTTATATCCTGGTCTTTTAATGTGTATTTATCAGAGATTTCCATTTCTGTATTGGCAGGAAGAGTAAACTGGGCAGTGCTTGTGTAGATAACGCCGCTTAGAGAAAGAAGAGCGAATTTTTTAGTGTAGAATAATGTTCGAATATATGTTGAAAGAGGAATATCAGGTCTTGGAACGAGTATAATTTCATTTGTAAGGTCTCTAAATGGAGTAGTATTAGTTCTGGATTTGACTGGGAAGTTCAGAGTTCTGTTTGACCCGTCGCTGCCTGCTCCAAGGAAACCCAATTCCGGCTGGTTAGTCCTTGTCAGTTTCCCTTTTCCTCTGTCCTGACCTAATGAAGGCAGATAGGCAGCTGGGTTTCCTGCTGTTTTCCTGTCTCTTCCTCCATCGCCAGTGGTGGAGGCAATTATATTACCCAGCGAACTATCGCCTGTACGATCTAAACCTTCATTGTCATAGTCTGAACTCTCTCCTGAGGTGTCCCCAACGCTGCGGCTAAGGCCTTCAATATTTCCAGAACTCTGGTTGTCAGCGCCGACGCTTTGAGCATCTTTATCTCCTTTGATATCAGAAGTACTTATAGAGCCGATAGACGGTGATCTTTTTCCTCCAACAATTCCTGCACCGGGCATTTCATCAGTTACAAAAGTCCGATTGCCTGCTGTTTTTCCCGCGCCGGCGCCTCCGCTTCCTATGCCATCCTGAGCCCCGTCTCCATCAAGATTCTGGTTTTCGCCGATTCCCCTGGCTTTTGCCCGTTGTTCCATTTTAAAGTTGATATTGTTATTGAGGGAAATATCGGATATTGACATGCTTCCTCCTCCTGAAGAAGGGGATGCCTCGTCATTAGTTTGATCTATTGATGCAACGGACTCAGGAGTAGGAGAACTGTTTTCTCCTGCCTGGAAATCTTTTGGTTCCAATATAGACGAAGCCTGCTGATTGAGTTGAGCTGCAGTAGAGCTATTGTTCTCTTTCGATACAATTGACTGAGAAGTCTGTCTGGGCAGCGAAGCTATTCCTTCTTTGAGAGAAGCTGCAATACTCTCTTTAGCCAGGTTGCTTATTCCTATGGAGAGTTCGCCCTCATCGCTGTATTCTTCATATATCTGTTCCTTGAGGTATAACGCACTGAGGATAAGAAGAATAATAAGGTGAATTATAACTGACGCGAGGAAGCATTTTGCAAGCAGACTCAGATTTGTGTTGCTTAAAAGATATTTTAGAAGAAGGAAAATTGCTGATAGGGTAAGGATTATCAGTATCAAAAGCAGTATTACTTCTGTATTAATTGCTGAAAAGACTTGTCTGGATTTGCTTTCGTATAGATGAAAGTCCTTGTAGCTCCTGCTGTTCTTATTTGAACTAAAGAGCATTTTGAAACTCCCCATTCTCATAAAAGGGCTGATCTCATCATATTCTGTGTTTATCGGAGCTTTGAAATTTATAGGCTGAATATATTTCCCATCCTTCAGCGTGCTTACATAGATATCGTAGCCTCCTAATCCGCCGTATCTGTCAGAACTCAGATAAACTAAACTTCCGTCTTCTGACACAGCTATCTTGCCTTCATTTTTCTGTGAATTGAGATCCTGGAGGTTTTCAACAAAGCCGAAAGCCGGCGGGCCTGTGCTAACTATCTGGAAGTTCTCAGACATTCGTATAGATCTGTATATGTCGAAGTTTTGTTTTCTATTCTCACTGGCAGTTTGCATGTTATTGGAAGAAGTAGGAATTATGCGGTTGGATGAGAAAAAGAGAGCGTCTTTCAATGGAGAAATTTCAGGAAATACCTCATCGTATTGAGTATTTATTTCTCCGCCTAAAATATAAGGGCGGCTCCATTTGTTATCTTTTGTTAAAATTGAACACCAGATGTCAAAATTGCCTTTTCCGTTTGGTCTGTCAGAACTGAAGAAAAGCAACTTGCCGTCATATGATATGTCAGGATTTAGTTCATTAAAAGAAGTATTGATATTCAGCAAGGGGGCTGGTGTCGTCCATTTATCGTCAATATTTTTTGATATAAAAAGGTCATAATTATTTTCATCAAAGAGATGAGAAAATATCAGAGTAGAACCGTCAGTGCTTATAGTGCTGTCATAATTATTTGAAATTTCATTAAACTTTCCAGGAAGTTTTGCAGGAGCTTCCCAAAGTATGGAACTAGGCCTTTTTTCGAAAGCCATTTGATTAATATTTCCTCCGAAGTATAGACGCAGAAAGCCTATTTCAGGCATTACGCCAATAAGGCTAATTATGATGAAAATCAATACGAATAAGCCAAGGTTCTTCAGCCACCGGGGAAGAGTTCCCTGAGAATTATTGTTGTTTTCTGAAGAATTATTCATTATTAACGGTTAATCAGTTTGTTGTATTAGTCAGATACGCGATATTGGCATCCCTTATGCCGCTCTTTTTACAGACGGCAATCGCGGCGGCTACCTGTCCATGCAGAGCCATTTGATCACCACGAATGAGAACTTTCTGATTAGGGTTGTCTTTCAGTAATCTTGAAAGTTCTACCTGGATATTTTGCAGATTCATGGTCTTATCGGCAAGGAGGTAAGAGCCGTCTCTGCGCACATTTATAATCAAAGGCTGGACTGTGGAACTTAGTGAAGCATCAGTAGAAGGCAGTGTGACTGCCAGATCTCTCTCAATTTCATTGAAGGACATTGTAACCATCAGGAAGATAATAAGAATAAAGAAACTGTCAATAAGGGGCGTCAGGTTTATCGGATTTGGTATCTCTTCATCCCTGTTTAAACGGATTCTCATGACATTCTCCGGATTAGTTATTTTTTAGTTACATGGATGAACTCATCCAGGAAAGCGTTACATTCGTCTTCTATTTTGTCTGAACACTTGTCCATTCTGTCTGCCAGGTAATAGTAAACGATAAGTACTGGAATAGCTACGATAAGTCCTGTAGCTGTAGTTACCATTGCTTCATAGATACCGCTTGCAAGCCTTGCTGCTTTTCCGTATTGTTCTACGGATGCCACATTCTGGAAAGCATTTATCATTCCAATAATAGTTCCGAGAAGTCCCAGGAGAGGGGAAATTGCACCGATATGCAAAAGCGGTCTCAAGGATCTTTTGTATTTATATACGAATCTCGAAGCATTGTCTTCAATGATTTTTTCAGCCAGATCTCTATCATTTGTTTTCTGCCATTTTGAAAGTCCGGATTGAACGATTTGAGCAATGGTTGTTTTGCTTTTCGAACATTTGAGAAGGATGCTGGACAAATCTTTATCCTTGCCGTTTTCTGTAATATTCAGGAAGAAATTTTTCGGAGCTATTTTTTTTGGTGAAAGCGTTATCCATCTTTCAATAGCTACAGCAAGAGCGATAAGAGAACATATTCCCAGCGGTATCATTACCGGTCCGCCTTTGAGCATTAGAGAAAAAATAGTTTCCTGGGGATTTGCGATTGATGTGCTTGCCTGGATTGCGGCAAAAATCATGGTGCAGCCAAAGTAGCCTATGCAGATAGCAAACAGAGTTAATGTGCGTTTCTCAAACACTTTCATTTATTACCTCTTCAATTATTTATATTATTTTTAAAAAATTAATTAATCAAAAGCTTTCTCTTCTCTTGAAGAGAGAATATCCGATGCAATAGATGCTTCTTCCGTCCCTTTGTAGTCGGTTATTACTTTTTTGAGAATCTGATTGGCTTCCTTATCCTTATTCTGGAGCATCAATACTCTGGCTGTTTCGAGCTGAGCTTTTGATATCCATTCAGGGAAGTCGTAATCTGTTTCGACTTTGATAAAAGCGATAATGGCTTTGTCAAATTCTTTCATGGAGAAATAGCATTCACCGATTTGGAACTGACTACGGGCTGCGATACTGCTATTCTGTCTTGTGTTGACTACCGAACTGTACTGTTCTATTGCCTCCTGGTATCTTTTTAAGTTTTCCAGTGTCCAACCTGACCACATCTTGGCTCTGTAGTAGAACTTGCTTTTTGGGAATGAGGTAATAAATGTCTTGAAGGAATTGTTTGCGTCAATCCATCTGTCTGTGAGTGTCTGAGTTTCTCCAAGTCTGAGAAGTATCTGTTCTTTGATATTGTCGCTGCTTGTGCTTGAACTCTTTTCCCATGCTTTTTTGAAGTCACTGTAGGCAGCTTCATATTCTTTTTCTGAAAGTCTCTTTTCTCCTGCCTGATAAGCTGCTACCGGAAGGAAACTGCTGTTTGGAAATTCATACATGAGGTTTTCAAAAACTTTCATGGCTTCATATTGCTGATTCTTTTCCATGTAGCACCAGGCTTTGCGATAAAGAATTTTTTCCTTGAGCTCAGGGTTGATTTTTCCTGAAAGAAGTTTATTCAAAATATCCAGAGACCTATCATAGCTTTTTGTATCGTATTCAAGTTCTGCCAATTCAAACATTATTGCTTGTTTTTTATTGTCTGATTTTTCGGCATCGACATATTTTTCGTAGTACTTCTTTGCCTGATCAGCATCTTTCATTGTTCTGGCATTCCAGGCCATTTCATAAAGAGCCTCTCCCCGTAGTTTTGAATTGGGGTAATCTTTTAGGAATTTTTCAAACAGAGTATTTGATTCTTTTGCGTCACCTTTTCTGGCAACTGCTAAAGCATAATAGAAAGAAGCTTCATCGAGGTTGGATTTATAATTCATGATAAAAATCTTCAGCTCATCTTCAGCTTCTTTATTTTTCCCCTGTTTTATCAAAACAATAGCTTTCTGGAATTGTGAGTCAGACGCAAGACTATGGTCGGGATGGTCTTTTACTAATGAATCGAAGCTATGGAAAGCTTTGTCATAGTCCTGATTTCCAAGAGCCACCCATCCAAGATAATACTTAGCATAAGGCGCAAACTTGCTTTGCTTGTAGTTTTCTGTAATTGTTTCCAGATTGGTTTGAGCTTTGGAATAATCATTTACAGAATAATAGTATTTTCCAAGTTCCATATATGCCTGATCCAGATAGAAACTGTCAGGATAGTTTTTGATAAGAGTTTCGAGGTAAGGAACAGCTGCCTTATTATTGTTTGTCTCAGCATACGATAATGCTGAATAAATTAATGAAGCATCAAGATTTTTATCTTTAGGATGCTGAGCCATAAATTCTTTGAAAAATAATATTGCTTTTTCATAGTTTTTTATTTTGAAAGCGCAATAACCGGCAAGGTAGTAAAGCTGTTCAAAGAATGGATCACCAGGCGGTTCATTTAGAATAACTGAGAGATTTTCGAGTGCCTGCTTATAGTCTTTCTGTTTAATATAAATTTCCGCTAGTCTGTAGGCGGCTTCATTCGTATATTTCTGTCTTGAACCATCAAATGAAACAAATTTCTGATATATTATTCTGGATGCTTCATATTTTTCTAGAAAATAAAGGTTTTCAGCTTTGAGAAACATGACATCAGAGATATGTGAATTATTTTTAAATTTGTCAAGAAATTCATCACAGGATTTTAAGCTTTCACTGAAGGACTTCTTTCTGTTCTGAGCAAACGCTATTAGCCTTATTGAATCGGCAGCGAATTTTCCTTCTTTGAAATAAGCAAGAGCTTTATTAAAGATTATAATTGCCTGATCATATTTATTTTGAAGCATTAAGACTTCGCCATAACTAAAAAGCAGTGAAGGATAATTTTGGTTTGATGTAAATTTGTCCATACCGTTTTTCAGAATGCCTTCAGATTTATCAAGCTGGTTTTGCCTTGTATATGTTCTAGCCAGCCATATTGTGGCTTTGCACTCTATTTTGCTGCTAGTTGAGAGTTTAGTAAAGACAGCTTCAGCTTTGCTGTAGTTTTTCTGGTTTAGGTAGCATCTTCCCAGATATAAGTTTGCTTCGTCAAAAAGAGTGTTGGACGGATAACTTATAATCAAGTTTGAAAATTGCTGAGAAGCCTTGTCGTAGGCTTTTTCGTTATAATATATAGTTCCCAGTCTGAATAAAGCACTGCAGGCCAGCTCGCTTTTTTTAAATTCAGTTATTACGGTATTATAGCTTTTCTTTGCAGGGGTAATATCTCCGAGTTTGAATTGATTGTCTGCTAAAAGCAAATAAGCCTGAGGAAGGAATTGGGAGTCCTTGCTAGCAAAAATGTTGTCCAGGCATACAATGGATTCCTTATACTGTTTAAGCTCATAATAGGAAAGAGCGCTGAGGAGTTTTGTTCTGTTGGCAAACTCTGTTTTAGGTGCTAGTCTGATAAGTTCTTCTGTATATGTGATGACTCTGTTCCATTTATTTTGCTGATACAATGATTCAATCAGGCCGGCATAGCTTCTTTCCAACGGATCAAGATCATTAACTGTAGCCATTGAGATATTTGGGGTTTCTGAATGTTTCTGAGCTATACCTGGAAGTTCCATAAAGAGCCTTTCCTTACCATGCTCTACGCACCAGCGGAAAGCTATTTCAGCCTCTGCAGGTCTCCCAGCTTTTAGAAGGCACTCTCCTAACAAATTATGAACCAGTTGCTGTTGTGGAGCTTTATCATTATCAGCTAATTCAGAAAATAAAGCTTCTGCTTTTTCAAGTTGATTTAATGCATAATAGGAAAGAGCCAAACCCAGTTTGGCAGATAATATTTTCGGACTGTCGGGATACAGTTCAATAAAGGAAGTGTAGTCATTAATGGCGAGCTTATAAAGCCCCTTATTGTAGAGGGCGTTAGCTATATAATATTTTTCAAGAGTTCTGTCTTCTTCAGCATAAGTATATGATATAAAAACATTAGAGTACAGGATGATCGCAAGAACCGAAAAAATCACCAGTATTGATTTTTGCATTTTGAAGCACTCTCCTATAGGTATTACGAAAACAGAATATTTTATATTCAAATTAGAATCAATTCTATATTAGAGGTACTATTTTAACAATAGGGCAGTACTTAAAATTATTCTCAGTGTTTTCTTTGAAGTAGATTATTTAACAATAGATTAGCTATTTTAAAAGAGTCTGCAACAGGGCTGAAATTAGAGAGTTTACGGCTTTTATCGGAATAATTGACAGAAATTGGTATATCTTTTATCTGGATTCCAACCATTGCAGCTTTTAGAAGTATTTCCATTTCAAAATCATATCTGTCTTTAGTGAATGAAATATTACAAAGATTTTTAAGGGGATAAACCCTGAAGCCGCTCTGTGTATCGGCAATGTTGATACCAGTTACTATCTTAAATCCAAGATTAGAGAACATTCTTCCCATTGTGCTTTTGTAAGGAATTTTTCCATGTGAAAAATCCCGGCATCCAATTGTTATTGAATCAGGAGAAGATTTCACAGCTTCAACAAATTTTCCTATCTCTTCAGGGTTGTGCTGTCCATCCGCGTCAATCGTTATAATATGAGTATAGTTTTCCTTCGCTGCCATAGCAAAAGCTGTTCTCAGAGCATTCCCTTTTCCTTTGTTTTTTTGAATAGTGAACACTTTAATGTCATTAAAACTCATCAAAATTCTGTCTGTGCCGTCTGTGCTTCCGTCATTGATGACAAGAACATCCAGTTTATTTCTAAGTACTTTTTGTATAACTTCTCCGACATTATCGACATTGTTATAAACAGGTATTGCAACAAGTATTTTCATAAACGCCAGGAAAAATTTTTCATATAATGGAAATGGTTACACTTTTGGTTACAATCTTAAAATACGCTCAGGAAAATAAAAGTATTAAACTATAATAAAACGCAAAACAAGGAGAAGTATTATGGCTACAAGTCCATTTGCAGGAAAACCTGCTCCAAAGTCAATTCTTGCTAATATTCCCAGACTTATAAGTGCCTATTACACAGTCAAGCCGGATCCTTCTGATGTATCTCAGCTCGTATCATTCGGGACATCTGGACACAGAGGAAGCTCTTTTAACGGAACATTCAATGAAGATCACATTCTTGCTATAGCTCAAGCTATTTGCCTCTATAGGAAACAGACAAATATTAACGGGCCTCTTTTTTTGGGAATTGATACGCACGCGCTTTCTGAACCTGCTTTTATTACAACACTTGAAGTCCTTGCAGCCAATGAAGTAAATGTAATGGTTCATGAGAACCACGGTTATACTCCGACTCCAGGCGTATCTCACGCAATTCTTACATATAACAAGGACAAAACTACCGGAATGGCTGACGGTATTGTCGTGACTCCATCTCATAATCCTCCTGATAATGGAGGGATCAAATATAATCCTCCAAATGGCGGACCTGCTGATACTACCATAACAAAATGGGTTGCCGATAAGGCTAACTCATTGTTGAAAGAAGGGAATAAAGATATTAAGAGAATGCCTTTTGATAAGGCTATGAAGGCTAAAACCACTCATCAGCATGACTACATTACCCCATATGTAGAGGATCTGGCAAACATTATCGATATGGATGCTGTCAAAGGTGCCGGGCTGAAACTATGCGCGGACGCTCTTGGCGGTTCTGGTCTGGGATATTGGGGACCAATAGCTGAAAAATATGGACTGAATATTGAACAGAGAAACTGCCATTATGAGCCTACATTCAGTTTCATGAATGTGGATAAAGATGGAAAGATCCGCATGGATTGTTCTTCACCTTACGCAATGGCCAGCTTAATTGATCTTAAGGATGAATATGACATTGCATGGGGTAACGACCCTGATTTTGACAGACATGGAATTGTAACAAGAAGTTCCGGCCTGCTCAACCCAAATCATTATCTGGCTGTTGCTATATGGTATCTTTTCCAGAACAGAGCCGGTTGGAGGAAAGATGCAGCTGTAGGGAAAACACTTGTTTCAAGTTCGATTATAGATAGGGTTGCAAAGAGTATTGGCAGGAAACTATGTGAAGTACCTGTAGGATTCAAATGGTTTGTTCCAGGATTAGTTGATGGATCCTTTGGATTCGGCGGCGAAGAAAGCGCAGGCGCTTCATTCCTGAGAAAAAACGGTAAAGTATGGACAACAGATAAGGATGGTTTGATCATGGCTCTTCTTGCAGCTGAAATCACAGCCAAAACATCACGCGATCCTGGATTGCATTATCAGGATCTTACAAAGCAGTTTGGAGCACCTGTTTATGAAAGAATGGATGCTGCTGCAAATCCTAAACAGAAAGCAGTTCTTGAAAAGCTATCTCCTGAACAGGTTACAGCTTCTGAATTAGCAGGTGAAAAAATTACTGCTAAGCTCACAAAAGCTCCCGGCAATGGAGCAGGTATTGGCGGACTTAAAGTTTGCACTGATAATGGCTGGTTTGCTGCCAGACCCTCAGGAACAGAAGATGTTTATAAGATCTATGCAGAAAGTTTCAAGGGAAAAGAGCATATAAAGAAAATTCAGGAAGAGGCTCAGAAGATAGTCAGCGACACATTCAAAGCAGCTGGTGTATAAATAATTTTAATTTTTCAGAAGGCTCTTAAACAGAGCCTTCACCTATTCTGAGAATTTATGAAAAAAAACAAAATTATAATTATCCTGACAAGCCTGATAATATTTTCCCTCCAGCCCATCCTTATGGCAAAATATTATGCTGTTATCGATGCTGGGAGCACGAATAGCGGGCTTTATCTTTTTGATATTTATGGAAACGATAAAGAGGTAAAGTTCAAGACTATTCCATTAAAGAAAAATCACCGGCCTCCTGGTCTTGCTCATGTTTTGCCCGAAGAAATGGAAACATACTTTTTACCTCTTATTGAAAGTTTGCGCGCAGGTATTCCCGAGGGGTTAAAAGAAAGCGATATTGATCTTTATCTTCTAGCTACCGGAGATATGAGAGCAGTATCTCCATTCACCCAAGAAAAAATATTTCATGTGATAAAGAAATACTTGGTCAAGAACACGAAACTGAATGTAAAATGTGCTGAAACTATGCCAGAAGAGATGGAAGGTGTATTTGATTGGATTTGCATAAATACATTAACAGAAAAGTTAGGATCTGATTCAAATTATGGAGTCATTGACATTGGCGGAGCTACAATTCAGGTAGCTTATGCCGTAGATAACCTTTCGGAAAAAAATACCAAGGAAGTTAAAATAGGGGATTATACTTATTTTGTACATTCCCGTTCTTACCTTGGAATTGGCAACGATCAGACCCGTGAACAGTTCCTCGATAATCCTGACTGCATACCGAAAAATCTTGCTTTGGTAACCACTACAGGAAACGGAAATTTTGCCGCTTGCCTTAAGGCAGTAAAGTCTTTTCTTATTAGTGTGCATAATGTCGAGTCTATCCCTCCTGATATTCTTAAAAAAACTAAATTTGTAGGATTTGCCTATTTCTCCTATCTGATTGATTCTCCTCCTTTTCTATTGGGCAAAGAAGCAAGTATAAATGAGATAAAAAGTAAGGCTGAGGCTTTTGCTAAACTCTCCTGGGAGGAAATGGTTGCGAAGTGGCCAAATGATAAATATCTTCATGCCTATTACTTAGGTTCTGCTTTGACTATAGACCTCTTGGAGATTCTCGGCTTTTCACCTGATACGAAAATAACTACAGAAAGGCTTTACGCGGGGATAGGAGATAGCTGGGCCATCGGAGCGGCAGTTTATTTCTATTATGGCAACAAGCTCGATGAAACTTTATTAAATTAATGACTACTTAAAAGTAAAATAATATGGCGACATTGAAAAAATTCTTCAGGGAATGATATCCTAACCGGATGTACTGTCGGTTAAGTTCGAATGGAAAGAAGCTTATAATGTGAAGGTAAGAAGGATAGGGATATTCTGATTTCCAGAAAATCAAATTGACATAAAAAAGCGACCCGAGAGCCGCATTTTTGTTAATTTACTGTGCCGGACTAGCTTGATTCAAAGATTGTGAATCCCGATCAGAGAAAGCTAAAGTAAATATACAATATTGTTTAAGATTAAAATTTTTCCTTCATTAAGAGACAGGATTGTTAATCTGATAACTAATAGAAGTTTCTGAAGGGACATCTTTATTCTAATCAAGGCACACTTGAAGCATTGTTACTTCTTTGCAGCTTTTTTAGCAACTGCTTTCTTGGCTGGAGCTTTTTGAGCAACTACTTTTTTTGCAGCAGGTTTTTTTGCTGTGGGCATTGAATTCTCCTTTTTATTTGTTTTTATTTAATTCTCCAAACTTGGAGACAAATATTTGGAAGTTGCTTGAACAATAGCTCTTTTTAACGAAACATAATATCCTAGTCATCAGCTTATTGCGATACCAAATCAAGGGAAAATAAAAAATAATTCAAAAAAATACAAAAATAACTTGTAAATTATCTAAGCTAAAAAGATTCAAAAGAGGAATTGTTTTTAGGAAAGATCAAAAAGAAACAGATTTTTAACTTTGATTATCCATGCATATTTTTGTAAACTCGTTAAATATCTTCTGCATAGACAGGTTTTTGTCTGAATTCATTTCAGGATGCCACTGAACTCCGGCACAGAAGAAATCTTTTGCAGTTGATTCAATTGCTTCGATAAGGCCATCTTTGGATTGGGCAGTTATTTTAAACCCCTTAGCAAGGTCTTTTATTGATTGGTGGTGATAGCTGTTCGTGATAATAGTACCTCCAAGAAATGAGTTCAGCCAGCTCTCTTTGGTTATGGTTACTGTATGTTCCAGAAAATCAAATCCTCTAGCCTGGGAATGTCTGATATAGGAATTTTCTTTAAGAGAATTATCCTGATAAAGAGTTCCTCCGAAAAATACATTAATTAGCTGAAGGCCTCTGCATATTCCCAGGACAGGGATTTTTTTTAGATGAGCAATTTTTAAAAGTTTAAACTCATAGTCATCTCTAATTGGAACTACATTCCTTAGTTTATGATGTGGTTCTTCCCTGTAAGAGAGAGGATTAATATCATCTCCACCTGTAAATATGATTCCATCTACTATGCTTGCCATTTCTTCAATCATGGCGATGTCGAATATCACCGGAAGTATCAAAGGTACAGCTGCGCTTCTGGCTATTGATTGAACATAATCATTGGAAACATAACATCGACCTTTTTCGATGGGTCTTTCAATTTCACCGCTTACCATGCCTGCAGATAAACCTATTTTCAGCATTTTGTTCAAACACTCCTTTTCAAGAAATAACTCTTAACCTTAAATAGATGTATTATAGTATCTGTAATCATCTAAATGCCAGCGAATTTAAGAGGTGCTTAATATGAATATTGAATTTTCCAAGATGCATGGAGCAGGAAATGACTTTATCATTATTGATTATAGGAGTTTGCCAGGGAGATTGCCTGAGTCAGAAGCTATTTTAAAAATGTGCAACAGGGAAAGAGGGATAGGCGCTGACGGACTGATTGTACTTAGGTCTGAAAAAAACTCCGAATATGATTTTGAAATGTTCTTTTTCAATAATGACGGAAGCAGGGAGTCAATGTGCGGAAACGGTTTGAGATGCGCATCTCTTTATGCGCATAGGTACTTCGAACTGGATAAACAATTAAGTGCTAAAACTGATTCTGGCATACTCAGAACTCAAATCATCGACGAGCGCACTGTAAGGATTGAAATTCCATATCTGGAAGAATTTAAAAAAATTACAGTGGAGGGTATCGAACTGTATGCTGGCAGTACCGGAGTTCCGCATGCAGTGCTCTTTGTAGAAGACATTAAAAGTATAGATGTATTGAAGGAAGGCAGATATTTAAGATATCACAAGGTTTTTGGACAGAGAGGGACAAATGTAAATTTTGTTTCGAATTTCAAAGGTTTGGACTCAGTTTATGCTATTCGCACTTATGAAAAAGGAGTTGAAAATGAGACTCTTGCTTGCGGCACTGGAATATCGGCTTCGGCTATTTGTGCTGTTCTTTTTAAAAATGCAGGTAAAAAAGTAACTTTTATTACTAATAGTAAGGATGAGCTTACTGTCGAGCTGCCGGACAGAGCTGAAAAATTCGACAAGGTATTTCTTACCGGGCCTGCGATAGAGGTTTTTAAAGGTAGAACTATTTGCCAATTTTAGGCTTTAATCAGAATCTAGATTGATATTTTCAGAGCTTCTTTTAATCTTAACTATCTTTAAGAATTGTTTTTAACCCTGTAAAAGGAATCGGATTATGGAATTCAAAGGTTTGTACACTGCAATTGTCACGCCTTTTAGCAAGAATGGGAAAGTGGATTTTGATAAACTTAAAGAATTAGTTGATTTCCAGATAGCCAATAGGATTGATGGTATAATTCCTGTCGGAACTACTGGCGAATCTCCTACTCTTCCGATAGAAGATCATATGAAAGTAATCAAGACAGTTATAGAAAGAGCGAACGGCCGTTGCCAGATTATAGCAGGTACTGGCGCTAACTGTACAGAGGAAGCAATTGAACAAACTAAGAAAGCTAAAAAAATGGGCGCTGATGCCACATTACAAGTCACTCCTTACTACAACAAACCGACTCAGGAAGGTCTTTACAGGCATTTTTCTTCAGTTGCAGAAATAGGCCTTCCGGTAGTTCTTTACAATGTTCCAGGTAGAACAGGTACAGCAATTGCGGTTGATACTGTCGCCAGGCTCAGTAAAAATAATAATATTCCTGCAATTAAAGAAGCCGGAGGAAGCGTTGACAGGGTCAGTGAAATTCTCTCTACCTGTAAAATAACAGTTTTAAGCGGGGACGATTCCCTTACTCTTCCTATGATGGCTCTTGGAGCAAAGGGTGTCATAAGCGTAGCTTCAAATTATATTCCAGGACACCTAAAAGACATGATAGAGGCTTTTTTTGCTGGAAACCTTGAGAAGGCAAAAGAGCTTCATTATAAGTATTATAAATTTATGAGGGATATTTTTGTAGAAACTAATCCAATCCCAATCAAAGCAGCCATGGCGCGCAGGGGTATGATTGAAGAAGAGTACCGTTTGCCTCTTTGTCCAATGTCCGAGAAAAACAAAAAACTCCTCTTTGAAACTATGGACTCGATTGGAATATAATCTTCTTTGGAATACTTCATGAAGTATTTCATGGAACCTGAATTTTCATAATTCTCAATGCCTTATAATTTCAGGCATTGAGAATTTTATTTTTAAACCTCTGTTTTTGACAAGAATGAATAATGAAGAAATAAAAAAAGTGAATATACAGGAACTTGTTTTTGAGATAGAAAGGCACAATAGGCTTTATTGGAAAATAAATAAGCCGGAAATCTCTGATGAGGAATATGACGCGCTGATAGAAAAGTTGCGTGAGCTGGATCCTGAAAATCCTTTCCTCGAGGCTGTAGAATCTTCAGAGGTAGCCAGCCTGGGAAAAGTTGTTCTTAACAAACCAATGATTTCCCTCGACAAGACCTATTTCTTTAAAGAAGCTCCGAAAGGGAAAAAGAGTTTGCTTAAATGGGCTTCTGAAATCATTCGTTCTGAAGAAGAAATTTTCCTCATCCAACCAAAATACGATGGAATATCTGCTAGTTATTCAAATGGAATTCTTGCTACCAGAGGGCAGGGGACTGAAGATGAAAATGTCACAGACAAAATTCCTCTGATAGAATTAGAATCTAAAAAATACAAAGGTCCGCTTGATAGACCGGTTCGGGGCGAAATCATCATTCGCAATGATGACTTCAAAATCATTTATTCAAGAATCAAAAAAAGTGACGGTTCATGTTATAAAAATCCCAGAAATGCTGTAGCAGGCATTATGGGTTTAAAGGATATTCGCCAGATGCTGGCACAAAAGGCTAAACTTACTCTTATTGATTATGATATGATCTCATATTCCACTGCTTATAAAGAGATTGAACGCAAGTGGACTGAGCTGCTGAAAGAGATTGAATCATTGCCTTATCCTATGGATGGAATAGTTATCAAGCTCGCAGATAAGAACTATAGCGAGTCATTAGGTGAAACAGCTCATCATCCGCGCGGGCAGATAGCTTTTAAATTCAGCGGTGTCAGAAAGAAGACAAAACTTATAGGAGTTGAATGGAGTTTCGGAAAGAACTGTCTGACTCCGGTTGCCAAAATAGAACCAGTTGAAATCGGAGGAGTTACAATCTGCAATGTCACTCTCCATAATCTTGCAAATGTTGAAGAGAAGGACATTCAAATCGGAGACATTGTTACTGTCGAGAGAGCAGGGGATGTAATACCTCATATTGTAGAATCGGAAGACGGAGAAGAAAGAAGAAACTGCATTATCTTTGACTGTCCTTCGTGCCATTCAAAGCTTTACAGAAATGACAAGGAGCTTCAGTGTATTAATCCTAACTGTTTTGAAACCAATCTCCAGAGACTTCTGGCATCTATACGCAATATAGGAATAGAGGAACTCGGAGAGCCAACTGTCAGGAAGATGATGAATATTCTGAAAGTAAAAACTTTGGCTGATATTTTCAGACTGACTGTTCCTGATATTCTAAAACTTGAAGGATTCAAAGAGAAATCAGCTTCTAATCTTTTCAAATCAATTCAGGTAGCTAAAAAAACTACCGACTATAAACTTCTTGCTTCTTTGAATATTAATGGCATAGGCCAAACTTCTGCTAAAGCGCTTTTAAACAAATATACTTTAGACGAATTGAAGTATCTTACTATTGAACAGCTACAGGAGATCAAACAGGTCGGCCCGACCCTATCTGTATCTATATATAATTTCTTTAAAGAAAAATCTGAAGTTTTAAATGAACTTGTTCAAATCCTTAACCTTTTACAGACAAAAGGCTCTTCAGAAACTTCTGAACAGAAAACAATTTGTTTTACAGGCGAAATGCCTGAGAAAAGATCTTATTATGAAAAGTTAGCAGAAGCGCAGGGATTCAAAGCTGTATCATCTGTTACAAAACAGCTTTCGCTTCTTGTGACTTCTGACAAAGATTCTAACAGCTCAAAAACTCAAAAATCAAAGAGTCTTGGCATAGAAATCCTGTCTCTTGAAGAATGGCTGGATTCCTTGAAAGAAAATAATGCAGACAAGGAAAATTTAGACAATGACGGACTCCTTCCGGGTTTTTAATCAAAAATGTTCAGGTTACCGAATCTACGAAATCGTAAACTACTTTGGCTGTCATTCCCCAGATGACGGCCTTTGGCGTTTTATAGACGATAACCTTATGGTCGTCTGAACTCCATGGTTTGAGGTAGCGGTCGGGCAGTCCTAATTCCTTTACAGGAAAGAGTGTGACAATATTTCCATTATCGTCTATGATTTCGGGTTTTGCTTCGAGCCTGAGTTTGTATTCAGAAGGATGATTATTCTTGAAATAAGACAGAGGAAGAGTAAAGACAGACGCGACTTCTTTTTTGTCAATGCTGAGTTCATCCAGGGAATTGATTTTAAGCATACCTACGAAAGTGTAAACAAGCATTCCGATGTGATGTACTAGCGTGTGGTACTGGCCTAGAATTTTGATTTTAGTTTCATCAATGCCAAGCTCTTCTATTGTTTCCCTTAGGGCAGTATCTCTTTCTGTTTTATCTTTCAATTTGTCATATCTTCCGCCGGGAAAGCAAACTTCAGAGCCCTGTTTAATGCTTTCGCTTCTTATCTCAAAAAGAAGGTGAAAATCATTCCCTATTTTTACAAGCGGAATAAGAATGGAAGCATTTCTATAATGCTTGCTCCAGATTACGCCAGGTATTTTTGGTATGGCTTTTCTAATGTTCGAAATGTTGATTTTTGAATCGTTCATAGGAAATATAGTTTAAATTATTTGAAATTTTTAGTTACATATTCCACTCCTAAATCCGGTTGGTCAGTAAACATCCCGTCTATTTTAGCTTTCTTAAAAAGTAAGTCGCAAATGCTATTATATGTCAGGCCTTTGGGTAAAGAATCATTACGCAGTGTATAAGGGTGGATTCTTAAACCTGCTTCATGAGCCCATTTGGCAACATTATTAAGTTTTAAGTCAGGATTTTTTCCGTAATTTGTAAAAAGCTGGCTTATAGATGGGCCTATGCCGTAGGCGTAAGAAGCGATTTCTTTCAATCCTTTTTTTGTTAGCATCTCATTATAGTCAATATCCCTGTCGTCAGCAGAATTATCTCCGATTAACTGTATAAGCCTGAGTTTAGAATGCAGGTCATATTTGATATATTTCAGAAGGAAAGGATCGAAACATTGTATGTAACAATTTGAATCAGCATTGTCATATCCGTATTTAGCTAGAATAGCCAATACTTTTCTGGCAAACTCTTTGCCATGGTCAGGATATATTTTAGGCTGCTTGAGTTCTACATACAATCCTTTATTTTTTTCAGTGCTTTTGTTTAGCCCTTGAATCAAAACTATTTCCTGTTCCAGAGTAGGGACTTTTAAATCAAGTTCATCTGTATAAGGGAATCTGTTGTTGAACACGACTTTGCCTTTTTCATCTGTTCTTTCATGGACAGAAAGTTGTTTTATTTCATCCAGAGTGAAGTCGATTATGTGATATCTTTCATCTTTTTCGGCTTTGTCCGGATATACTTTTTTTACATCTGTATTTGTATCCAGAAAAATATCATGCATCACGACTATCTGTGCGTCTTTGGTCATGGAGACATCTTGTTCTATATAGTCTGCATTTTGGGCATAAGCCATCACTTTGGCCAAAAGTGTGTGTTCAGGCACATAACCGCTTGATCCGCGGTGCGCTATTATTATTGGGGTATCGTTATTCTCAAGAGCAATTTCTTCTTTCTGTAATTGCTGCGTTGTAGTGCATCCTGCCGAGAAAATCAGTGCAAGAGCAACTGTAGATGCAAGAGCTAATACCTTTTTCATTGTTTTTATCCCTTTTATGAATAATATTTTTTGATCTAATCAATCAATTCAATTCCTATGCTGTCTAGCAAGGCTATTGCTTCATAGCGTGAAACCCTGGCTTTTTTCTTATGTTATTGGAATAAATGTCAGTATCATCGATAATACAGTCATAGAACCTGAAACTAATGGGAGAGGAGAGCATTATCTTTGGGCATGAAGCTTTGCACCAATTTATACCTATTGCTGTCTTTAATGTTATACATATTTTTATGATCTTAGTTGATAAGTAAAAAGTATAACAAGAAATACGGGCAAAAACAAATGTTCAGCGTCTATTTTTCTTTCTGTGCCTTAGTGTTAGCGACTTCTTTCATAGACTTTTTACCACTTCATGTCTGCGTCGATCTTTTTTTGACAAGCTCTTAAATGAAGAAAGTCATCTTTCTTGGAGTTAGAACAATTTTTTGAAAGACTAACTTAAAGAAATCGAATTGGATAAAGCCTCATTTGCTGATACAGATAATGAAGCTTTTCTCCAAGAGGGGGGGTAATTAGATTTGACCTTTTTATTTTTGTTCCTGTTTAGGGGAGGCTAGTTCTACGATGGATTTGTCGCCTTTCTTCTGATTCCTGAAAGTCTTCAGGATTCGTTCTGCGTCACGGAAAGAGACATTAACAAATGAGTACTTGTCATATATTTCCACATCCCTTATAAATCTTTGGGGGACTGAGGATTTCTTTGCCAGATAGTTGATGAACAGTCTGATATTTGCAAAATCATGCTTTCCTTTGGCGATGAAGAGGCGGGTTTTACCCTCAGCTTCCAGAAGCCGTTCGGCTCTTGCCTGTTTGCCAAAAGGAGTTATCTCTGCGTAGTTGTCCTTATTTAGTTTCTTTCCGAAAGCAAAGTGTAAGACAGCAGAAAGGACTTCTTCTGGTTGGTTATTTTCAAGTAACGAGCGAGCCCATTCTTTATATTCAGCTGAGTCTTCTGCTTCCAGTTTATTTTTAATTCCGTCATTTATTCTTGAACGGCGAGCTTCGATGATGCTGTCAACATTCGGGATATCGCCCTTACGGATTTCGGCTTTTGTGATTTTTTTAATAAAATTAAGAGTTTTAAATTCGGAAGGCGTAATAAAAGTTATGGCTGTTCCCTGATTGCCTGCTCTGCCAGTTCTGCCAATTCTATGAATATATGATTCTGGGTTCTGAGGTACGGAATAATTGATTACATGCGTGAGGTTTGAAACATCTATTCCGCGAGCAGCCACATCTGTTGCTATCAGGACAGAGAGTCTCTGGTTTTTGAAACTGTGGAGTATTTTTTCTCTCTGCGCCTGGGAGATGTCTCCGTGCAGCCCGTCCACATTATAGCCTTTCTCCATCATAGACGGAACTAGTTCATCCACATCTGACTTGGTTCTGCAGAAGACCAGACCGTAAAACTTCTTTTCCAGATCAATTATGCGGCAAAGAGCTTCTAATTTATCTTCTCTACGCACTTCGAAATATATCTGATCTGTAAGATCTGTAGTCAAATTTGTCTCTGCTTTTATCTGATTGTAGTCGCCCATGTATTTTTCGGCTAACCTTCTAATTGGATCGGGAATTGTTGCCGAGAAAAGGAGTACCCTTTTTTCTTTGGGAGTATGATCCATTATAGTTTCGACATCTTCAATGAAACCCATATTGAGCATTTCATCGGCCTCATCAAGGACAAAATACTTTATCTGATCAAGCTTCAGTGTTTTACGCCTGATGTGGTCTAATATTCTTCCTGGTGTGCCTACAACTATTGTGAGACCTTCTTTGAGCTTTTTGAATTGTACTGTTATTGATTGACCGCCATAAACAGCTCCTACTGTGAATCTGGAGTTTTCGCTGAGGAACGACTGTATCTCGTCGCATATCTGGACTACGAGCTCTCTTGTCGGAGCAAGGATCAGAGCTTGTATGCCATGTTGGTGAGAATCAATTTTCTCTAGTATTGGGAGGGCAAAAGCAGCTGTTTTTCCAGTACCTGTCTGTGCCTGTGCCACAATGTCTTTGTCTTCTGTGAGAATCTTCGGAATGACAAGAGCCTGTATCTCTGTAGGTTCTTCAAATCCCTTTACTGATAGTGAGTTAATGCTCTCTTCAGAGAGCCCGAGTTTTCTAAAATTTTCCATAATTGCGCTTAAAGCAAATACCTCTTGGGTGTTGATAATTATTAATGGATTAAATTTGCAAAGCGCCGGAAGAAATAGTCGGTAATTCAGTCAGGTGTCTTGTCAAATAAACTTTATAAGATAGCCTGCCGAGTGGGAAGAAACAAGTTTTCTTTATTATTCAGCGGTTGCAGACTTGATCTTTTCGAGTTCATCCCAGCGAGAGTAGAGAGTTCCAAGCACTTTTTTCTCTGAATCAATGTCTTTCTGGAGTTCCTGGATTCGACTGCCATATTTTTCAAAGAAATCAGGACTGGCAAAAATATTTTCAATAGAAGTTATTTTTCCTTCAGAATCCATTATCCTGTCCTCAATGGACTCCAGTTCTTTTTCTTCCTTCCAAGTAAGTTTACGCAGAACCTGTTTCTGTGCTATTTTCTTCTCTGCAGTAGTTCTTTCGATTTTTGATTGAGTCGAACGATTCCGTTCATAATAGTAGTCATAGTTGCCGACATAATAATTCAGATTATTCCCTTCAAACGCAAGAATGCTTGAGCACACGCGATTGAGAAAATATCTATCGTGACTGACGAGGATAACGCATCCTTTAAAGTCAATCAAAACCTCTTCTAGAATACGCAATGTTTGCAGATCCAGGTCATTTGTAGGTTCATCCAGTATAAGGAAGTTTCCGCCTTTTTTGAGGATTTTTGCGAGTATTAACCTTCCTTTTTCTCCTCCTGAAAGTTCAGAAACGCGAGTCTTTATTCTCGCATCTTCAAAGAGAAAGCGTTTCAGATATGTCCATATGGAAATTTTATGTTCTCCTAATCTGACAAAATCATAACCTTCGCCTATTTCATCGTAAACAGTGTTTTCTTCACTAAGCTTTATTCTTTCCTGGTCGACATAGTTAAACTCAAGGTTAGATGCTCTGAATATTGCACCGGAAGAGGGGAGTAAATCACCTGTGAGGGTTTTGAGAAAAGTAGTTTTGCCTGAACCATTTTTTCCGATGAGTCCAATTTTAATTCCTGGATTTATCAGGATATTAAAGTCTTTAAAGAGAGTCCTATTATCATAAGAAAATGAAAGGTTCGTGCATTCCAGAACCTTATCGCTCAATTGGCGTGGAGGAGGTATTATAAGTTCGATATCTGATTCTCTCTCGGGCGGAAGCTGTGATGCGGCCTGATTGAATCTATCGACCCGGCTGGCAGATTTGCAGGTTCTTGCTTTTGGCATCCGTCTTATCCAGTCGATTTCGCGTCTTATGAAACTTTTGCGTTTGTTTTCAAGCTTTTCTTCAATTTCTATTCTTTTGGCTTTCCCAATAAGGTAATCGGAATAGCATCCTTCATAGGAGTAGAAATTTCCATTGGAAAGCTCGACTATTTTTGTAGCTAGATTATCTAGAAAGTAGCGGTCATGCGTTACGAATACGATTGTTCCCTTATATGAAGCGATATATTTTTCCAGCCATTCTACCGAGTCAGTATCAAGGTGATTTGTAGGTTCATCGAGTATCAGGAGGTCGGGCTCTCCGATAATTGCCTGGGCAAGAGCAGTACGCCTACGCTCCCCTCCAGACAAAGATGCTATGATTCGTTCATGATCCGGAGCATTTACAGCATGAAGAACCCGTTCGATTTTATTTTCAAGATTCCAACCGTCCATAAGGTTGATTTGATTTTCAAGAATTTGAAACTCTCTTGAATCGTGGGAAATAGTTTCATATTTTTTTATAAGCTCAGTAATATTTGCAGCTCCTTCAAGGACGCTTTCATATACTGTTTTTTCTGGTATTAAGGAATTTTCCTGGGAGAGGTAAGATGATGTTAATTCTTTTTTCTTCATGACTATGCCTGAGTCAGGTTCTGCAAGGCCGGCAATTATTTTAAGAAAAGTTGATTTCCCGCATCCATTCCTTCCGACAAGTCCGATTTTTTCGCCTTCATGCACAGTAAGCGAGGAATTTTTCAAAACAATTTGGGTTCCAAAGGTTACCGAAATGTTTTCTGCACTGAAAATGACTGGTGCAATTTCTTGAGACATAACTAAAGTTTTTTAGATTTTAAATTTATGATTGGTGGAGATTTCTGTCAGTTTTGCCTATCCTTTTTCGTATTGAGTAATAATGCTTTTTTTAGAGGCATAATCAATATTTCTTTAAAATGACGGTTTAAGCTCCATTTTTTTTGTACCAATAGAATAAATCTTAATTCAGGATAAAGAAATGAAATTTAGAGAGATTGATGAGAAGAATATGTTTTCCGTATATTTTCCATAATCAATCTTGAGTAAGAAGGTTCGCTTCATATAATTTTATTTATAGTTAAATATCTTAAGAAGGAAGATTAACATGAAAAAAATAATTGCTTTGTTCCTGGTTCTGTTTTTAACTGTTCTTTTATCTTCATGTAATTCTGATGAGAATGAACCCAGACCGTATGATCCGCTTTCGACTGCTGAAATGTCGGGAACATCTGATGCTTCCAACCCCGAAGCAAAATACCTTCTTGAAACAAGTGATTCTGGGATGGTAGGATATGCAAATTTCCAGGATGCTTTGAGTGATACAACATATACAAAGAGCCCCATTCCTCTTAAGAATAAATAGGCACAAAATTTGATTTTCTATTTTTAAACTAATCTGGAAAGCGTGGATTTAAGTTATTCTGGCGTTCCGTCTTTTATATCGAACTTCCTGGAACCTGTTATAAGGCTTAGTATTTCGCTGCTTACAGGTGGACAACCCTGAATATACGGGCATTTTGATTTGTGAGATGAGGTGCAGTTACCTATGCAGAGTGTATTATCAGGCAGGGTCTTATGCCCCTTGCCTATGGCGATATTGAGTTTTCCGTCCTGGCAATATTCAAGAATAGAAGTGCCATATTGTTTGAGAAAAAGATAAAGGGAAGATTGGCAGGCGCTGCATGAGTTCTTGTCAAAGACAGTGATATTTGGATATTCCAGAACAAGATCTTTTGGGGGTAGAGCAAATTGAATTATATATTTTTCCCAGTCAGAAGGGATAATTTCAGTTCCTTCAAGACCCAGGGTTGTTCTATTAAACTGAGCTCCTAATTTTAGATGTGGAACTTTTTCAGGGTCAATTCCCATAATGTGACATGCGACGGCATCGGTTTTGAAAGGATTAAAGCCTGCAATAACCATATTCATCGGTTTGGCAGTGCCTGCGCTGGGCCCCATCCCTTCCATGCAGATGGTTCCATCTATCAGGGCGAAATCCGGTTTAAGTATCGTTGACATATCTGCTATAGCTACATCAATAGGTTTGTCCTCAAATCCTGCAATTTCAGGAAACATGTGAAGGAGGACTTTGCTTCGAGCCCAGAGGCATCCTTTCATATTTTTAATTGACAGGGTTACTCCAGTGTGCATATGGGTTTTTATTACAGGGATTGAAACAATAAAATCGAATTCAGATACCTTTTTACAAAGTTTTATGCTTTTCAAAACCTTTGCATTCGGAATTTCTTTAATTATTGGCTTATCCGCATCCATGTCGAAAAGTGGACAGTTTCGCTCTTTTGCGATTTTCGCGATACCTGTAATGTCAAAGGCTTCCATTGTATTTACCCCTGAGATGGGACTTTCTCCGACAGCGGCTATTACGCCAAATTTACGGAAAAAGTCAATGGCTCCTGCGATTACTTCAGGATGAGTTGTTATGCCTTTTTCATACGAGGCAATACGCCCTGCATTTGGTTTAAGCAGAACTTTTTTTCCTTTTAAAAAGCTGAAGTCAAAATGAGAAAGCACTTCGAGAGTATTCTCATAAGGCTCTTTCCCCCTAGAAATAACTATTTTATTGATACTGCTTTGAATCATAATTTACTTGCAAAGGTTTGCCTTCAGCTACACATGACTGAAGAGTAATAGCAAATGAGTGAAGAAACAGAAATAATAGAATTCGTTTTCTAAATTGTTTTTTATTCTGTGAAAGCATCAGACTGCTCCATAGTAATTATTTCTCTGGCTAAAAAGAATTTATAAAGGATGTTATTACAAAAACAATAGAGCATCTGCTGTTTTAACGGAGAGACTTCTAAAATGAAATATGCAGATGTTCATGTTTATGTATTCGGATAATTTGTCCAGCAGCTATCCATTTCATATGCTTGAACTTCGACTGCAACATCGGGGGAACCATAAATAGATATTTTTTCTTCACCAGAATTGCTGTTACAAGGAAGAGGCGCGGAGAGAACTTCGTAGTCAATAGGCTTACCTTTGTCTGATGCTGTGAAAAATATTTCCATAGATGAACCGTCGAGGAGGATGTTTAATGACAAAGAATCACACTCTCCAGGAAGAGCAAAACTAATTATTTTTCCTTCTGAGACAGTTAGAGTTCCTTTATTAAAACACACATCTGTATTATTGATTTTTAATCCGAAAGTAGATTCTGAAATATTTTTAGAACTGAATGTTGTTTGTATAGCAAGGTGCAAGTTACTAATGCCTTCTAAATTTTGAGCTTTATCGGAATCGCTAAATTTGCATGAAATTGATGAGAGCATCTTCCTTTTGAGTGCTCCGACCAAAGCTGGTTCTTGACCCAGAGCCCAGTTTCCTTCAGAATCTTTAAAAGCGAAAAGAAATCTTGGAGTGCTTAACATCCCGCACCATGGATATTTATTTTTATCAGGAGACTGACTGCCTATATTAAGCCAGCCGTAAAGATAGTTCCTTTGTTCATTATCTACATGAATTGGTTGAGTAGCATAGAATACAAAATCAGGATTTATATCGAGATGACGATATATCGGATTGCCGTTTTTATCCTGGAAGTTATCCAGAGGGGAGAATTGTATTGAATCATTCGTTTTTAAAATGTGCCCAAGAAGGTAGTAGATACTCTTGCCGTAATCTGTTGCAGAGCCGTCCTGCCCAAAAATAAGAATATATGGAGTTTCATTAACTGTTCCTATGTGGTCAGTAAGTCTATAGACTGTCGAACATTCAAAATCTCCGCCGCATGTAACTTTGTCTTTGATTGCTACGGGACCAGAGAAGAAGAAATCTTTGGATAGATTCCAGTTTTTTGTAAGGTCTTTGCCGTCATTCGAGTAAAGCAGAATGACTCCTTTTGGAAGATTATTCTGTCCGATTATGCCTCCTGATATGAGCATGTAATAATTTGGGTTATCAGGAAGGTTGAAAACATATGGATCTCTGAACGAGATGAGGTTTAATGATTCAGGCTGTGAAATTATAATATCGGGATTTGAATTTTTATCTGAATCTGAAACGGAATATTTTTCCCAGTTAATGAGATATGGATCAAGAAGGTTTCCTTTTTCATCAGTTTCGCCTGCATCGACAGCTCTGGCCATGCAAATAGTTTCCTGAAGTTTTTCACCGCTGCCCCAGACGGCTGAATAGAAAGCTGCGGGAAAGTAGGTAGTTGTTATCTTGCCTGTTTTGTCTTTTTCTTTAAAAGGCAGAATTCTTACGCATCCTGTAAATATACCGTCTTTGTCTGGCGAATTCAGATTTTGTGATGGAAGAATTGCTGTGGTGGTGAGTTTGCCATCTTTTGAACGGGGATAAAACCATTTATAATCCCATTTCCTGTCTGGATCGCTGACTATATGAGACCATGACATATTGCCCCACTCATCGCCCCATGGATTTGATTGACAAAAAACATGGAAAGAAGAATTGTAATAGAAAAGACCGCATGGATCATTAATCCATCCTGAAGGTGCTGTGAGGTGGTATGTCGGCCTGGTTGGATCATGGAGTGCTTCCTTAGCTCTGCTTTCTACAAACGAATCGGCGAATTTACGATAGTCATCATATGTTATACCGTATAATGAAGCTATACCTGTGAAAGAAAAAATGAAGACAAATGAGGATTGTATAAAGGATATAGTGACTCTTTTCATAAGAATAGGTAAGAAGTAAGGGCTTCTCGTAAATAAAATATTGGGAATCTATTTGTCTGTTTTAGGAGCTTCAAGCTGTTTTGAAGCCGAAAGTGCTTTGTCCAGATTGGCGTAATGTGAAGGCCTGATTACTCTCTTGAAGAATGGTATAATTCCTTTTTGTGACCTTTCAAGTTCCATATGAGCCTCTCTAAGTGTGGCTTCCCAGGTCGGGGCAAAACCGGGAGCTCTTTCGTGCATTAGATGAATAGCTTTGTCGTATGCCTGAAGCATAAGAAGTTCCTCTTTCTTAGGTTCGTTCTTGAGATATTGAACCATAGACTTGAGGTTTTCATTTTCAGTTTTAAGGGTTTCAATTGTTTTTTTTTGGGTTTGTTTGCTCTCAGCGTCTACTTCAAGCTGAGTCTGGAGGTGCTGCATGTATTTTGCTTTTTCGGCAGTAATTGTTCTTAATTTGAGATTGGCGTCATTTTTTATGTTATGGATTCTTATCCAGAACCTGATTGAAGAGTAGAGCCAGATAGCCAGTCCTATGACAAGCCCCCATGCAAAATGACTTGATATGATTTCCATTACATATTTATTGTCCATTGATTTACTCCTTTAAGAATTTTTAATATGAAATTTAATTGCATTATATCCTACATTGCCAGTGTCTAAAACTCCCAATTAAGCTAAAATTAATTTTTATCTTATTAAATATTGATAAAAAGTGGTTTTAGACGATTTTTAGGTTTAATTTTTATGGAAAATTAACAATTTCTTAACATTAAAGGTTCTCTGTTATATGAAAATACTTATTGCCGATGATTTTCAAAAAAAATATATAGAAGTTCTTCAAGCTCAGGGACACGAGGTTTCATTTAATCCTGATCTGACAGCGGAGACTCTTCCTTCCGCTATAAAAGATAATGACTGCCTGATCGTTAGGGGGACAAAGGTTACAGAGCAGACTATTGAATCATCCGAAAAACTCTCACTTATAATCAGAGCCGGTTCAGGAATCAGTACAATAGATTTGGATGCAGCGGCTAAAAAAGCTGTATTTGTTACTAATACTCCTGCAAGAAATTCCATAGCAATAGCAGAACTTGCATTTGGACTCATGATTTCGCTTGATAGAAAAATTCCTGAAAATGTAATAGATCTGAGAAATTCAAAATGGAATATGAAAAAGTACTCGGAAGCCCAGGGCTTATACGAAAAAACTGTTGGTATAGTGGGTATGGGCGAAATAGGGATTGAATTTGCCGATAGGGCAAAAGCTTTTGGCATGAATGTAATAGCTTTCGATCCCATCGCTCTTATGAACAGACCTGTCGCAATTTCAACCAGGCTTGAGAGAAAAATATTTACTTTCTGCAATACACTTGAAGAGATTGCTGAACTGTCAGATGTAATCACTTTTCATCTTCCGTCCAATCCTCATACAAAGAACATGGTAAATAGAGATTTTCTTAAACATGTTAAGAAAAATGCTATTATTATTAATACTTCCAGGGGAGATATAGTGGATGATGATGCTCTTATTGAGGCTATTAATTCTAAGAACTTAAGAGTTGGACTTGACACTTTTAACGGTGAACCTGCCAAAGGGGATGGAAAATTTGAATCTGCTTTATCAAAACATCATAATGTTTACGGAACTCATCATATTGGCGCTTCAACAGAACAAGCGCAGAATGCAATCGCTGCTGAAGTAATAGAAATAATCACTCAATATGAATTAGGGATTGTCAAATATCCTGTTAATATTGAGATGAAACCCATTACAAGGCATATATTAATTGCCAGGATTTATGATAAAGTAGGAGTCTTTGCTTCCATCCTTAATCTGCTTAAGGAACAAAGCATTAGCGTGCAGCAGATGGACAGTAAAGTCTTTAATGGCGAAATCACTCAACAGATAGTTTTGTATCTGAGCAAGAGACCGGACAATGCCTGTATTGATGCTTTATCGAAACTATCTGATGTAATACAAATATCAGTAAAAAGTATAATTTCCGAGAAATAATCTCATAAACAATAATTTAATAAGGGGGGAAACAGTATGACAAAAAGAGCTTATAATTTCGGAGCAGGCCCTTGCACGCTTCCACTTCCGTGTCTGGAAGAAGCACAGAGCGAATTTTTAAACTACATGAATAGCGGCATGTCCGTAGTAGAAATGAGCCACAGAAGCAAAGAGTATGATAAAACCCATTCGGAGACAATGGATCTTGCCAAAGAAGTTTTTGGGGTTCCAGATGATTTTGAGGCAATATTTGTCCAGGGCGGCGCTACCTTGCAGTTCGCTATGATTCCTATGAATCTTCTAACTTCAGGAAAGAAAGCAGCTTATATCTGCTGTGGAGAATGGAGTGGTAAAGCTTTCAAGGAAGCTAAAATTTTCGGTGAGGCTTATCCCGCATGGGACGGAAAGGAAATCAAGTATAGCAGAATGCCGAATAGTTCAGAGATTATAATTAAGGAAGAAACTGCCTATTTGCACATGACCTCCAATGAAACAATAGGAGGGATAAGAAATATTGAATGGCCTGAAGTAAATATCCCAGTTGTGGCTGATATGTCCTCTGATTTTATGAGCAGACCTATACCATGGGAAAAATTCGACATGGTTTACGGGGGAGTGCAGAAAAATCTTGGCCCTTCTGGAATGGCTCTCTGTTTCGTCAGGAAGAGCATGCTTGATAATTGCAGAAAAGACATTGCCACATATTTAAGATACGATATCCATGTAAATAATAAGTCCCTCTATAATACTCCTCCTGTTTTTTCTATTTATATAATGGGCAAGGTACTCAAATGGATGAAAGCTCAGGGAGGACTTAAGGATATCGAAGCTAATGCTACCAGAAAAGCTAATTTAATTTACGGCGTGCTGGATAATAGTGGCGGCTACTACAGGTCTCATGTAGAGAAACCTTGGAGATCCATCATGAATGTAGTATTCAGGCTTCCGACAGAAGCTCTAGAGGAAAAATTCCTGAAAGAAGCAAAGACCGCAAACTTTGTAGGTCTGAAGGGACACAAGAGCGTAGGCGGCTGCAGAGCCAGCTGCTATAATGCTGTTACCGATGAAGCGGTTTATTCGCTAAGGGACTTCATGGAAAAATTCCAAAAGGAAAATCCTGCTTAATAATCCAGTTGATGGCAGCTCCAGGCTGCCATTAATTTTTTAACTTAAGGGAGATAGTATTATGGCAACAGTTGCACCATTCAAGGGGTTTATTCCGAAGGCTGATATGGCAGAAAAGGTAGCTGCTCTTCCATACGATGTGATGTCAACAAAAGAAGCAAAGGAAATGGCTAAAGGCAACCCTCATTCTTTTCTTCATGTGGAGAAGTCTGAAATTGTTTTCCCAGACGATTTTGATGGCCACAGCGAACCTGTTTACCAGAAAGCTTCTGAAAATCTTGAGAAGATGATTGCTGACGGAGTTTTTATCCAGTCAGCAGAACCCTGTTTTTATATTTACAAGCAGGTAATGGGAAAGGTTGCCCAGACAGGACTTGTGGCTGGTTATTCGGTAGAAGAATATGACAAACAGATTGTTAAAAAACATGAGCTCACTAGAAAAGACAAAGAAGACGACAGAGTAAACAATGTAGATAAATGCAATGCCAACACCGGATTGGTATTCCTTACCTATCCTCACCAGAAGCAGATTGATGAACTGGTAGCTAAGATTACTTCCCGAAAACCCTACATTGACTATGTAGCAGTTGACAAAATAGTTCATACGCTCTGGATAGTAGAGGACAAGTCCGAAATCGAAAAGTTTGTCAAACTTTTTGAAGGACTTAAATATTTATACATTGCCGATGGGCATCATAGATCTGCTGCTGCTTCCAGAGTATGCGCAATGAGAAAAGCCAGGAATCAAAATCACTCAGGGAAAGAAGGCTATAATTTCTGCCTGGCTGTAATATTTCCTGATAATCAGCTTAACTGTATGGATTACAACAGGGTTCTCAAGGATATGAACGGCCTTACTCCTGAAACTCTACTTGCGAAATTAAGAGAGAAATTCATCGTTAATGAGATAAAAGTAAAAGATGCAAATGATGCCAAACCACAGAAAAGAAGAGAAATGGCAATGTATCTTGACAATAAGTGGTATAAAATGTGCATCAAAGATGAATTCGTTTCAAAGGATCCTGTTAAATCTTTGGATGTATCCATCCTTCAGGACAATGTCCTTGCGCCCTTTTTCGATATCAAAGACCCGAGGACAGACAAGAGAATCGACTTTGTCGGCGGGATAAGAGGAATGGATGGACTTGTAAAGAGATGCCATGAGGACTGTAAAGTTGCTTTTGCTCTATTTGCGACAGGAATTGATCAGCTTATGGCTATTGCCGATGCTGGTGAAATCATGCCTCCAAAATCAACTTGGTTTGAGCCGAAACTCAGATCTGGTATGATTGTAAAAAGCCTAGACTAAAGCTTAATTCTTTAGGCCGGAGTTTAAAATGAATTCCGGTTTTTTTCTTAACTCCAGAAAACAATTTAAAATACCTTACTAATACTCTATATGTTTAAAAACAAAATATTTTCAATCTCACTGATCATAGCAATTCTAAGCGTTGTTTCCTTCACCCTTTATGCCAAGACAGTTTATGTAATTGAGTTTAATGACTTTCATGGTATGCTGTATGAACACCATTTAGATAAGGACGCAGTGTCCGGAGCGTTGTACTTTAAAAGCGCCATCGAAAATAAAGTTTCCTCAAATTCAATCGATGCAGATGCCACCGAAGTTCCGGGAGCTGTTCATCTTTCAAATATTATAATGGAAAATGCAATGAAAGATAATGAGGGAAGGGATGCTGTAGTAGTAAGCGGAGGAGACAATTACCAGGGAACGATTGTTTCATATGATACTAAGGGATTGCCTGTAAATCAGATGTTTAAATTAATAGGAACAAAAGTTTCAGCAATTGGTAATCATGAATTTGATTGGGGAACTAAGTATTTTGAACAATGGCAGAAGGATGGAGGATTTACTTTTGTCGCTGCTAATTTGCTGGATGACAAGACTGGCAATTGCCCTGCTTGGTGCAAACCGTATGTGATAGAAAATGTAGATGGAGTTAAAATAGCCTTTATCGGCCTTGTTACACTTGAGACAACTGTAACAACAAGCGCGAAGAATCTCGTAGGACTTCATGTTGCTGACCCGTGGACAGTTGCTCAAAAATGGATAGATTACCTTAAGAACGGCAAAGATCCTATGGGCAAACCTGATGTGATAATTGCTTTGACCCACATTCCGTCTTCTCAGGAAGAAAATGGTAAAATCCTTGGAGAAGAAATAAATTCGCTTTGCACTAAAACAAAAGGTCTGGATGCTGTTCTTTCGGCTCACTCACATCTAAGAGTTTGCGGAACGATAAATGACATTCCAGTCATTCAGGCTAAGTGTTATGGAAAAATGTATGGAATCCTTGAGATAAAAGTAAATGATTCTACTAATAAGGTTGAAAGCATTAAACCTTTTGTTTACGATGTACCTTATTCAGGCAAAACTCTTACAGAAAATACTGCAGGCAAAATCCTTGACAAATATCAGGACATAGAAAAAAAATATTCAAGAGTTATCGGAAAAACTTCCGGCATACCATATAATCCCCAGACTCTCAGCCCGCTAGGAGTCTACATGGCCGAACTTATGGCAAAAGCATCCGGTTGTCAAATTGCCATGGTTAACCCTTACGGCATAAGGAGCGGACTCGATGCAGGTAATATAAGAGTCGAAGATTTATTCAGAATTTCTCCGTTCAATAACACTCTTGTCAGCATGAATGTCACAGGCGCTCAACTCCAGAAAATTATGGAATACGGGCTTTCAGGAAAAATAGGCTGTGTCCAGTTTTACGGCTTGAATGTAGTTTATGACAGGTCAAGACCAGTAGGGCAGAGAATTGTTTCAATGTCTCTTCCTGACGGGTTACCAATTGAAAAAGACAAGATTTATTCTCTTTGTGTAAATGATTTCATGTCCACAGGTGGAGATGGATTTAATTTTGAAGGAGCTAAAGACATGAAAATACATAAAGAACTGTTCGTTCGGGATTTGATGATGCAGGACATAGAGAAAAGAAAAATCCTCGAACTCCCTCCAGCTACAGAACTTAAAGACATTTCGAAAGAAGAACAAAAAGAAGCGGCATAATTTTATTATGATGTCGTAAGAAATTCTTTTGGCATTTATAAATCATTGAGAGACTTTTGTTTGCCATGAATTGTTTTTAGGATAATAATGAATAAAAGCATAGTAGAAGTTTTTGGTAGCGCATACCGCATACTTGAAAAAGAGAATCTCTTTCCTGTATTTGGAGAATCCCCATTCAATAGAAATGACTTGCTAGCAAGCCGAAAAATCCTTGATAAAGGAGATAGAATCAAGATAAAAGATATATCTATTTTAAAGACCTATGTATCAAGATATCCTCAAACTCCTGAGTTCAAGCATAATCTTGCAATGGCTTATGATTATCTCGGAGAAGATGATGAATGCGAGAGCATTTTACAGTCCCTTGTTCAAGAGCATCCATTATATCTTCAGGGGATTATCAGCCTTACAAAGTTTATGCGCTATAGGGATGATTTCAGCTATCTGGAAGTAATGGCAGGGAAGAAATTTGATTTAAATAGGATTTGCCCTGCCAGAGCCGGCTTTTTGGTTGGAGAAATAATGCTATTCTATGCCATGGCTATCGCTTACTACCTTGATAGTAAGGATATTGAAACAGCTGAAAGAATACATAAGGATTTATGTGATGTAGATAGTGATTCACCTATGCTGGAAATTATTGAGAGCGATATTGAGGAAGCAAAGGAGATTTTCGGTGAAGACGAACTTCAGGAAGGAAACAGGTTTGCCCCGGACAAAGGTTATAACGAAGCATTAAAGAGAAACGATGCTCCGGAATTCATTAATCAGGCTGTTTCAATCTTGTATTCTAAGGAAATCTTATCAGAAGACAATGTGAACACTCTTTACTTGAAAGATTTCAGTAATTTTCCTAAGCAAACCTAAATTGAGGATCTAAAAAAGATCATCTATGATGCAGTTTACAGATATAAACACTTCATGAGAAAACCTGATTTAATAGCTAATACTTATCCGCTTAATGCAGTGCTGCTTCTTAGTGAACATGATGAAGCTTCTTCGATAGAGACTATATTGGCTCTTCTCCGGCAGGGGCATGATTTTCTTAAGTTATATTTTGGCGAAACTTGGTCTGATACCGCTCAATATATTATCTATAAGTATGGAATGAACCATTTGGATAAGCTTAAAGCATTTATGCTGGAGGAGAGCATTTATCCTTTGGCTAAGTGCACTATTTCCGATGCTCTTACCAGAAAGGCTCATGATAAACCTTCTTATTCTGAAGCAGTAAGAAAATGGCATGATGAAGTGCTGGAATTTTATTATGAGCATATAAACAATAACAAACTTATAGACAGTAATCTTATAACTGAACTTCTGGGAAATATACCTGACTTTGATAATTCCATTGCCGATTCTGAACTGGCCATGAAGCTCTTTGAAGTTAAAGATTTGATAAATGAACACATATATGGCACTTATGATGAATGGAAAGAATATTGTCTGCACGAGTGTCCAAATGAGTTTGAACCGATGCCAAAGAATATTTCTGCCTTACTGCGTGAACTTCACGACAGGTATTTTATTTCACAGGAACAACAAGAACTATTTTCATCTTTGATACCGAAACAGCGTCTAGTTGACGAGAAAATTGTCGGACGGAATGACCCGTGTCCGTGCGGCAGTGGCAAAAAATACAAAAAGTGCTGCTTGAAATAGAGCGTAACAAGGGTAATAAATCCCGCCCGAAAATACATAGTTTTCTCTATCGAATTAAAACTATTACAGGTTATACTCCAAAAAAGTGAATGATTATCAGAAGAGAAACTGGAGATTATAACTAAAATAAAAGTGCAAGGCATTGATATAAATGTAATATCAGTTAATGAGGATGATTACATTTCTCTGACTGATATGCTCAAGGCAAAGGGTGGAGACTTTTTTGTATCTGATTGGTTGCGAAATCGCAATACAGTTGAGTTTTTAGGGATTTGGGAGAGAATATACAACCGAGATTTCAATTATGGCGAATTCGCCATAATTAGAAGCCAAACTGGATTAAATAGTTATAAAATAAGTGTCAAAGAGTGGGTTGAAAAGACCAACGCTATTGGGTTGAAAGCAACAACTGGTAGATATGGTGATATTTCGCAACTTGTTTGTCTTTCTAATCTTGAAAATCTTAACGCACATTTTATCAATGAAAATAATTGAAGTGACTGTAACATAAATGAACACTCGTCTTCCAGTTTTTAACCGACAGAAATTTATATTGATGTTTATCAAAGCAGCAGATGGAAATCTTTCAAAACTAGACTTCCAGAAGCTCTTGTTTTTGTATCACAGGCAATGTAGTTCTTTATTCTACGATTTTATTCCTTATCACTACGGATGCTATTCATTCCAGGCAAATGCAGACTTGGAAACGCTTCAAAACCTGGGGTGGCTCAAAGTGGGCGAGAAAGAGATAACCCTTTTGAAATATCCTGAGAAAGGCATAGAAGTTAATTTTCAACAGGCAATTGAACTTAAGAAGTTTATGTCTGCTAATGTTAGTTTAAGGGGAGATGAGTTGATAAAATTTGTGTATAAAAATCATCCTTATTATGCTATAAAGAGTAGAATTGTTAGTTCGTCAGGCCTTAATAATTCAGAGATAGCAGAAATAAAGAGGGCCAAGTCCGAGTGCATAGAAAGCGATACAGTTTTATTTACTATCGGTTATGAAGGATCTTCCTTGGAATCTTACATCAACAAGTTGATACAAAAAGATGTACGGTTGCTCTGTGATGTTCGTAACAATCCTTTGAGTCGTAAATATGGCTTTTCAAAAGCGCCCTTATCCATAATTCTCCTTAAGATTGGCATAGAATATATCCATATACCTGAACTTGGAATACATTCAGAAGAGCGCAAAAACCTCAACGATGTGAACGATTATAAAAATCTCTTTGAAGATTATGCAAACTCATTGCAGAATAAGAAGATGTCCATCGAAAAAGTCTTCGACCTCATAAATAGACATAAAAGAGTGGCTTTGACATGTTTTGAGAAAGAACCCAAGCACTGCCACAGATACTATCTTAGCAGATTTATAGAAACTGAATATGGAATTAAGACGGCGGACTTATGAGCGAACTTAAAAAGGTTTTGATAACAGTTAAAACTTATCCTACTCTTTCAAAAAAATATGATGAACTCGTCTGTACTGCCGGAATTCTGGAAGACAGTTCTTGGATTCGAATATATCCGCTGCCTTTTAGGAAACTGGATTATGATACCCGATATAACAAATATCAATGGATTGAAGTTCCTCTCGAAAAAAACAAAAGCGATCCAAGACCAGAAAGCTATCGTCCGACCAATATTGATAAAATTAAACTTTTGGACACTATTACGACAAAAGATGATTGGTCTGAGCGCAGGAAGGTAATAATCAATAAGGGAAAAGCCTATACTAATCTGACCAAACTTATTGAAAAAGCTAAAAAGAATGAGTTATCTCTAGCGACATTCAAACCTTCTAAAATATTGGATCTCACCATAGAAGAAACCGATAGAGACTGGCCGAAAGACAAGCTGGATTTGCTTAAATTAAAGTCTAAGCAATTGGATTTATTTCAAACTCTGGAAGAAATAGAAAAAGAGTTCTCAATAGTGCCTAAACTTCCATATAAGTTTTCATATAAATTTACCGATGACAAAGGTCAGAAGTCAACATTGATGATAGAAGATTGGGAAATAGGAGCCTTATATTGGAATTGTCTCAAGAGCTCTAATTGGGATGAAAAAGCTGCCTCTGAGAAGGTTAAGGATAAATATTTCAGAGAGTTTTCTAATAGGGATTTATATCTATTTTTGGGAACTACTCAAAGGCACCATTTTACCGCACCGAATCCATTTGTCATTATAGGCGTTTTCTATCCGCCATTTATAACTCAGCCGAACCTTTTTGATTTTTAAATCTTTTGACTGAAAATAGGAGATTAGTAATATGTCGATTCTTCATACAAAATTTCTGGTTCATTGGACAGGTAAAGACTTCCATATTGATAGAAATAACCTTACTGACCAAGATAGGAAAAAATATGTAGATAGGCTGAAGGATATTCTTGATCATGGTTTCTATATGAACAAAGGTTCTGAGATGCTATGGGATACAAAAGATCAATGGATTCAGGCTAAAATAGCTCGTACTTGTTTTACTGAAATTAAACTTTCTTTAGCTCGTAAACATGCAGAAAGATATGGCCTTCTCGGAATAAGAGTGGATAGGAATTTTATTTTAGAGAGATACGGCAATCCTGTCTTCTACCAATACAACGGAAAGTTTAATTGCATAGCTGAAAACTTAAGGCTTGTAAGAGACTACTTGGAAAAACGAGATGAAACAGAGAAAAAATCAAATGAAGAAAGCTGGCTCAGAAAACTGGAAGTTATTCTTGTGTATTGTAAAAATATGAATGAAAGAGATGTGGATGAGTATCCTTATTATGATGAACTTGAGTGGCGTATTATTGATTTTAGAAAGCTTCTAGACGAAGAGAAAATTAAACAGGTCGGGAAAGATAAGAACGGAAATTCTGTGTTCCGTATTCTTTTGAAGCCGGAAGATATTAAGATAATGGTGTTTCCTGACGATAAAACACGGGATATGGCTTTGCTTGACAACTTTATTCGAGACAGTAGGAGAAAAAATTGGATTATTACGACACTTGATGACTGTGAGCATTTTTAAAATGAAGAACAAAACAATATTATCAGCGAGACATGTTGTTACTATATTGCTGGTATTTTATTTATTTTCGTTTCGAAGTTATTGCGGTGACAAAGTAAAGCTTGGGATTGATAATATTGACTCTTATCTGAAAGTTTTTGAAGGCAAGAGGGTAGGGCTTATTACCAATCAGACCGGGTTGAATTCTGAGTTTGTACCGACTATAGACATTCTCAAAGCCAAGACCGAATTGAAGGCTTTATATTGTCCGGAACATGGCATTCGAGGCGATGCAGGCCCTGGGGATAATGTTGATTCATACACTGATTCCAAATCTGGACTTCCTGTTTACAGTCTTTACAAAAACGGGACAGGCATTCCTCCTGCAAAGGAGGATATTGAAGGGATTGATATTCTTGCTTATGATGTACAGGATGTCGGAGCCAGATTTTACACATATATTTCGACAATGTATCAGTCGATGAAAGCCTGCAAAAAATATGATAAGGAGTTTATCGTTTTTGATCGGCCAGATCCGATATCAGGAAACATTGTTGAAGGCGGCATTACAGGAAGAGACTATGTCTCCTTTGTCGGTATTGCGCCTATTCCAGGCAGATATGGTTTAACCTGCGGAGAGCTGGCAAAATATCTTAATGATAGCATGAAAATCGGATGCAAGTTAACAGTTATTCCTATGAATAATTGGAAACGCAACATGTTTTGGCAGAATACTAAGCTTTTATGGATTCCAACTTCGCCTAATATTCCGACTGCGGAAACTGCGATTGTGTATGCTGGAACATGTTTCTTTGAGGGGACTAATCTTTCTGTTGGGCGTGGAACAGCCATGCCATTTTTGCAAATAGGCGCTCCGTGGATAAAAGATCCGGAAAAACTCGCTGATGGGATGAATAAACTTCAGCTAAACGGCGTAAAATTCAGAGGGCTCTATTTTGCACCGCTGGCTGATATGTATAAAGGAGAGCTTTGCGGCGGAATAGGAATTTGCGTGACCGATAGAAAAAATTTTAGAGCAGTCGAAGTTGCAGTCAAACTTTTATTCAAAATAAGAGAGCTGTACAATAATAAGTTTGAGTTCAGGTCTCCTGCTAAAGACGGCAGATACTGGATAGATCTTCTTACAGGCAGCAGCATGCTAAGAACATCTGATTCGGCTGAAAAAGTTTTGCGGGACTGGAAAGTTCAATCTGAAGAGTTTAAAAATAAAACTAAAAAGTATTATATCTATCAATAAAGGCTGTTATGAAAATGCAAGATGCTCCTTATTTCAAACTTCAAAACCAGAACGGGAATGAAGTTTCACTTAACAAAAACTGAATATCTTACGAGCTAGACGCCTGCAATACAGAATATGAATAAAAAAATTGTCAGCTATTTGATGTTTGCGATGATTACCCTTGCGGTATCGACGACAGACATATATGTCCCTGCTATGCCTGAAATGACCAGGTATTTTGATACAACAGTTGCTCTTGTCGGACTAACAATAACTACAATGCTTATTGGAATGGCTTTTGGAACTCTGGTCTGGGGTGTTTTCAGCGATACATACGGAAGAAGGCCTGTTCTTATAATAAGCCTGATAATATACTCATTGATATCCTTGCTTATAGCTTGTTCTCCAAATATTTACTGCGTAATAATCCTGAGATTTTTTCAAGGGGTTATAACCTCTGTTTTTGCGATAGTCTGCAGATTGGTTCTTAATGATTTTTTGGAAGGGCAGGAGCTTTTTAGAGCTATGAATCTTCTTAACCTTGGATTAGTATTGTCTCCAGCTATAGCGCCAGTTATCGGGGCTCAGCTTTCCACATGGTTTGACTGGAGAGCTAACTTTACTTTCAGTTGCGTTGGAGGAGTAATCATGCTTCTTCTCTTATTGAAATATGTTAAAGAAACCAATAAGAACAAAAAAGAAAAGCTTCCTCCGCTTCTTATATGGTTTGGAGATTATTTTAAAGTTATAAGGCATACTCATTATTCAATAAACAACATAATGATAATGGCAAACTACGCAATTTATTTTGCCTTTATAACCATATCGAGTTTTATCTATGTGACAGATCTGAACTTTTCACCTACGCTCTTTGCGTTAATGCTTCTCTTTGCGTCCGGATCGTATTTTCTAGGATCGTATTATGCTAAATTTATTAAATCCAGATACGAAAATAGGAAGTATATAGACATTATGCTTGTAGCTGATTTGATTACGCTTGCGGGTGCTTTCCTGCTACTTATTAATTGCTTTTCACATTACTACTGGGTTCAGGTTATTTTAATAAGTCTAGCTCTTGGATTAACGAGATTCGGATTCGGACTGATGTTTACTCCAGGCCAGATGAGAGCTCTTGAATTTTTTCCTGACAAAAGCGGTTTTGCCCTTGGAGCATGCTTTTTTTTAATGTTTCTTTCTGGTTCATTTGGGGCTGCGTGGGTTTCATGTTTTCATAGAAATCATATGCTTGGCCTTGCTGTAGTCGTTACTACACTAACTTTAATGCTCATCTTCCTGCATTATCTTGACAGAAGGTGGCTGAAAATGCTCAGAAAAATAGCCCTGATAAAAAAATAAGGGAATATAGTTTTGAGGTTCTTCTTTCTAGCACTTTCTGCTTTTTATTCAAGGGGATGAAAAACATTTATAAGCTGTGGTAACAATTGTTTCTTCCTACTTAAGATGCCCGGCAGGTCATATAGATTGTCTTTGATTTTATTATAAGGAAGAAGTTCCATAAAATCATGGGTTCCGGATGCCAGCATAAGTGAAGTTTCCTTTGAAAGATTTGTGACTATCAACGCAAAGAAAGAAAGGCTTTCTTTTTTAATTAAAGCGTTTGCAGCTGTGAGCAGATCTTCGAATTTGAGATTGAAATTATTGAAGTTTGCCTCTTCCACCTGTGCGATTGAATAAGTGTGTTTGCCAACATTATAATTCTTTTTATCTATCACAAGAACTTTTTCAGGCAAATTATTAGCGATGACAGAACCTACTCCGAATAACTCACTTGCAAGCTGCTCAGGTGAAACTTTGCAGATTCCATGCAGCCAGTCTATTGCATCTTTGTCTCTTGTTGTTGAAGTAGGAGACTTCAGGAATAGAGTGTCATCGATGATCGCTCCCATAAGCAAACCAGCCATATTTTTCGAAGGCTTGATGTTCATGTATTTGTACTTTTCAGTTACCAAAGTGCAGGTGCTTCCTACTACATCGTTAGTAACCGTAATAGGGTAAGAGGTAGTAGGATAATCAAGATGATGGTGATCAAGAATCTCTACTATTACCGCTTCGTTTGCCCCATCAACCGCCTGTTTGAGGTTGTTGTGATCTACCATTATCAGTCTTATTTTCTTTGTGTCATCCATATCGCGTTTCGAGACGGTTCCTAGAAGAGTTCCATTGTCATCGACTACCGGAAACAAATCTTCAAAAGATGAAAGGATTTTATGTCTGACCTCAGTTACTTTATCAGTAATTTTGAAGGCAGTTTGGTTTTTCTGGATTATAAATTCCACCGGCTCGCTGAATTTTAGTCTTCTTACGGCTGTTGCCGAGTCAAAGGCTGTTCTGAATATTGTGGTCTTTTTCTCTTTTGCTGTGGCAATAACTGTTTCGTTGATGTGTCCGTTACCAGTAACAATCAGAAGTTTGACTCCAAGTTCCATCACTGACATGAACTGTATATCGTCTCTATCTCCTACTACGATTGCAAGGGAGTCAGGGGAGCGTTTCATAATGCGCTGTCTGAAGCTGTAAAGGCCTTGTGCCGCCACATAGACATAAAGATCCTTGAGTTCTTTATCTTCATGTATATTAATTATTTCTGCATTCAGGATTTTTGCGGCAAGAGAAAGAGAAGTAGTTACTTTTCTTTCGAGCATGCCCATGACCGCTTTTCCGGAGGGTTTAGTTCTCACGCTGAAGAGCTTATTCATAATATCAAAAGTGCTTATCATTCCAATGAATTTCTCTTTGGAGTTGACAAAGGGCAACCTGGAAACGCGCTGCTGCTGCAGGGATTCGACAGCTTCAAGAAGTACCGTGCCTTCATTTAGACTGATTTTATCAGAGTTCATTAAATCAGCCATATCAGGAATTACATCCTGTATTAGCTCCGGAAGAGGTATTTTGAATTTTTTAAAAAGAAACTCTGTTCTCGCGTTAGGGAAACCGGCTCTGCCGGCAATAATATTTTTTGAACCAAGCTTTTCTTTAAATTCCGCATATGCCACTGCCGAAACCATACTGTCCGTGTCAGGATGCTTATGACCTATTACGATTGTTTTCGGAATGAAATTATTTTCTGTAGACATTAAGCAATCTCCCTTAAAAAGTGTCCTGATTTTTAATTAAAAGATAGCTATTTGCATTCAAAGATTCAATACGCTACAATTACCTATTATGATTTTATTCTATATAAGGCAATGATAATTAAACAAAAAAGAATGGGGGAATTCTAAAATGAACCAGGAAATTGCTCTTAATCCGAATAAACTGGTAAGTTTTCTCAACAAGCCGGCAGCCGATTTTACCAAAAAGGATATCCTTGATTATATAGAAAAAAATAATATCAAGATGCTTAACTTCCGATATGTAGGTGGAGATGGAAAAGTAAAGCTCCTAAATTTTATAATAAATGATAAGAAGTACATAGACAAGATATTATCCGTAGGAGAAAGAGTTGATGGGTCTAGTCTCTTCAATTACATAGATACTGGAGCGAGCGACCTTTATGTCGTACCAAGATACAGGACTGCATTTGTAAATCCATTCACAGAAATTCCTTCAGTTGATGTTCTCTGCTCTTATTACAATAAATTTGGGGAGCCTCTGGACATAGCACCCGAACACATTGTTAGCAAAGCCCATAATGCTCTCAAAAAAGCTACCGGCTTCGAACTTGAAGCTCTCGGAGAGCTGGAATTTTACATATCTTCAGAAATAGACAAGATTTATGAAATTATTCCTCAGAGAGGTTATCACGAATCCCATCCTTTCGCCAAATGGCAGTTTGTCAGAATGGAAGCTATGAAAGCCATAAGTGAAATCGGGGGAAGAATCAAGTATGGACATTCCGAAGTCGGAAATATTTTAGTAGGAGACAGAGAGTATGTTCAGCACGAAATTGAATTTCTACCTGTCCCTATTGAAGAAGCTGCAGATCAGTTGGTGCTGGCAAAATGGGCAATCAGGGAGATAGCATACAAATATAATCTTGAAGTAAGTTTTGCCCCGAAAATTATAGTCGGGCATGCAGGAAGCGGAATGCACTTCCATTCAAGACTACTAAAAAATGGGAAAAATGCGATTGTCGATGAGACAGGTGCCATTAATGATACAGCTAAAAAATTAATAGCAGGCTATCTGGAAATGGCTCCATCCTTAACAGCTTTCGGCAATACCGTTCCTACTTCTTTCTTGCGCTTAGTGCCGCATCAGGAAGCTCCGACAAACATCTGCTGGGGTGATACCAACAGATCGGCTCTTGTGAGAGTTCCGCTGGGATGGAAAGGGGTTGACAATATGATTTACGACGCAAATCCGAAAGAGAAAGACCCGATTCCAGAATATGTAAATAATCAAACAGTTGAAATAAGAAGTCCGGACGGTTCAGCCATAGTTCATCAGCTGATAGCAGGACTGGCAGTAGCTGCCCGCTATGGACTGGAGAATCCGAAATCTCTTGAGATCGCAAATAAACTTTATGTAAGCGGCGATATCGGGAAGAATAAGTCTCATTTAAATCTGCCTCAGCTTCCTGCTTCCTGCCATGAAGCCTCAGAAAGATTGCTTAGAGACAGAGCTATATATGAAAAAGACGGCGTTTTCCCTGCAATGATGATTGACGGAATAGCCTCTATGCTCAAGAAATATCAGGATGAAAATCTCAGTGAAAGCATGTTGGGCAATGGTGCGGCTCTGAAGGAAATTGTCCAGCGTTATTTCCACTGCGGTTGATAAATGAATTGGGCGTAAATAGCAAAATTTGAGAGCCTAACTGTACACGAAGATATTGAAAAGATTAAGAATTAAGATTTTTTTTAGGAGTTAATTATGAGTAAACTTGTTGAAGAAATAATAGATTCAAATGGCAAAGCCGAAGCACTTAAAACCTCTTTATTAGGTGAAGATCTGCTTCTTAACCCTAAATTAAATAAGGGGACAGCTTTCACCAGAGAAGAGCGAATTCAATTCGGATTGATTGGCAGGCTTCCCAACAAAGTAGAATCTATTGAAGAGCAGGCATCAAGAGTTTTCGAAGTTTACTCTGGCATAGCAGATAATCTGGAAAAAAGTACATTTCTCTACAGTCTTAATGAAGTAAACTCTACTCTTTTCTATAAGGTTGCTCAGGATCATATTGAAGAGATAATGCCGATAGTCTATACGCCCGTAGTGGGTAGATCTGTTCAGGAATTTAATCGTTTATGGAACCAGAACAGAGCTGTGTATATTGCATCTGAAGATATAGATATGGTGGATGATATTTTAGCTCAATACAGTGATGGTGATTATGAAATAGCTATTGTTACTGACGGAGAAAGGATTCTCGGAATAGGGGATCAGGGTGTCGGGGGAGTAAATATTTCGGTCGGCAAGCTAATGGTTTACACTCTCTGCGGTGGACTCAATCCATCAAAGGCGCTGCCGGTTGTTCTTGATGTTGGTACCAATAGTGAAATTCTTTTGAAAGACCCTCTCTATCTTGGTGCCAGGCATCCAAGACTCAAGGGAGCTGAATATGATTCCTTTATAAAAAAATTTGTAGATTCTTTTAAAAAGAATCTGCCAAAAACTCTCCTTCACTGGGAGGATTTCAGCGGAGATAACGCCAGAAAGAATCTTTCTCTTTATAGGGATGAGTTATGTTCTTTCAATGACGATATTCAAGGCACTGCTTCTATTTCTCTTGCATGTGTACTTTCAGGAATAGGTTTTTCAGGTTTAGATTTTAAAAAACATAGAGTTGTTGTATTCGGTGCAGGCGCGGCAGGAACGGGCATTGTTTATCAGCTTTGCGATGCTTTCAAACGCTTTGGCATGAGTGAAGATGAAGCTTTTAAAATGTTTTATCTTGTTGACAGGTTTGGTCTGCTTGTAGATGGCATGGACTCTGTTCAACCCTATCAGAAAGCTTTTGCAAGAAATAGAAAAGAACTGGATGCATGGCATGTGGCAGATAAAAATAATATTTCATTGCTTGACACAGTCAGACATGCCAAACCCACTATTATTATAGGATGTTCCACAGTAGCAGGAGCTTTTACTGAAGAAATTATTAGAGAAATGTGCAAGCATTGTTCCATGCCAATTATAATGCCGCTTTCAAATCCTGATACTAAAGCTGAAGCTAAACCAAACGATCTTATTTCCTGGACTGAAGGTAAAGCTTTAATTGCAACTGGAACTCCTTTCAAAGCAGTCGATTACAAAGGTAGAAAATATGTTCCGTCACAGTGCAACAATGCGTTTATTTTCCCTGGTATAGGTTTGGGAGCTGTAATATCAAAGGCATCAAAAATTACTGATAACATGTTTTTCGCTGCAAGTATTGCAGTAAGAGACTATGCTGAAAACTGCGAATCCTGTAAGGAAAATAATCAGCTCCTGCCGCCGATTTCTGAAGTTAGAGAGATTAACTGGAAAGTAACAATAGCTGTAATCAAACAGGCCATAGCAGACGGAGTTGCCGGAATCGACTCTAATACTGATATTGAAAAGAAAATAGCACAAGTGATTTGGGAGCCTAAATATATTCCCTATAGGAAAGCCTGATAACTATGACTGCAAATCCATTCAGGATTGAAACTGATTCTTTGGGGGAAGTCAGGGTTGACGCTTCTAAATACTGGGGAGCGCAAACGCAACGATCTCTTGCGCATTTTTCTATAGGCAAAGACATTATTCCCAAAGAGGTCATAACTGCCTATGCCATTATAAAACTTGCATCAGCAAGATCAAATAATGAATTGGGAAAACTGAAAACTGACAAACTTACATTAATTGAAAGAGCTTCTCATGAAATATTAGAGGGAAAATTTGACAATCAGTTTCCACTTCATGTCTGGCAGACAGGCAGCGGCACTCAGACCAACATGAACCTCAATGAGGTTATCGCAAACAGAGCAAATGAGATTGCAGGAACAGTGCTTGGTGCTAAATCGCCCATTCATCCAAATAACGATGTAAATATGTCTCAATCGTCAAACGATACTTTTCCTGCTGCAATGCATATTTCAGCTTATATGGCTATACAACAAAATCTTCTACCTGTTTTGAAAGATCTTCTTGGCAGTTTTGAGTCTAAAATAAAAGAGATTTCAGATGTGATAAAAATAGGCAGAACACATCTTCAGGACGCAGTGCCTATTACTTTTGGGCAGGAATTTTCAGGTTATGCCGCACAGATTGGGAATTCTATAAAGAGTATAGATGAGATTTCTAAAAAACTCCTGCCTCTTCCAATCGGAGGGAGCGCCGTAGGTACAGGTTTGAATACACACAAAGAGTTTGCAAGAACTGTCGTAAAGCATATCAATACCCTTACCTCTTGCGAATTTTTTACAGCAGAAAATAAGTTTTGTTATATGGCAGCTCATGACGATTTTTCTCTTTTAAGCGGAGCGCTGAAGACTTTTGCCTGCGCCATGATAAAAATAGCCAACGACATTAGGTGGCTGGCCTCGGGTCCGTCATGTGGAATAGGGGAAATTATTATTCCGTCAAATGAGCCTGGCTCTTCAATCATGCCAGGGAAAGTCAATCCTACTCAATGCGAAGCCATGACAATGGTTTGCGCACAGGTAATTGGTTATGATGCGGCTATTACATTTGCATGTTCTCAGGGCAATTTTGAATTAAATGTTTATAAGCCTCTTATAATCTATGATGTTCTTGAATCGATAAGAATTCTTGCGGATTGTTGTTCTTCCTTTACGAATTATCTCGTGAAAGGAATTGAAGTCAATCAGAAGAAAGTAAAATACTTTATTGGCAAATCTTACATGCTTGCTACTGCGCTGAATGAAGTTATCGGCTATGACAATGCCGCAAAAATTGCTAAATACGCTTATCACAAAGATATATCGCTCAAGGAAGCTGCGCTTGAACTTAATCTGATTTCAGAGTCCGACTTCGACAGAGTCGTAGATCCATCGAAGATGGTCTAAATACACTTAACAACGAACAGCTCGAAAAGAGACGAGAATTTGATTTTTATCGTAACGCATAGATCAGCCAGGTTTCAAATTTCAAGAATAATGCCGTTTATGCATAAAAAGTTATCGGGCAGAAGGTATTCAATCCGTTTGGAATGTTTGAAGCTTTTGTTCTTGAAGAATTCAATCCAGATACAGCTATCAACCATAAAGCGTTCATTCTTCATTTTCCAAGCTCCGGATTTTCACTATGTCATAATTTTCTTCGATGAGAATATATGCATGAATAATATATTGCATTTTCTTTTAATCAAGGAGCCTTTGAAAGTTAATTACTTAACCACGAACTTCGAAAAAACACTAATATTGATCTTTATCGTATCACGGCATCCCTGGTCGCTGCCTTCGTCAACGGGCAGGCCTGTTCTTTACCCATTAGCGCATCTACGCTTTGCCTGTGCTGCCGAAACCTCCGGCGCCTCTTTTCGAGGTGGAAAGTTCTTCTACTTGTATCATTTCGACTTCTGGGAGTTTTGATATAACCATCTGTGCAACTCTGTCGCCTCTTTTTATATGGTAGTTTTCCCTGCCTGCATTGAGCATGATTACGCAGACTTCACCCCTGTATCCGGCATCAATTGTTCCAGGACTGTTTGTTACAGTTAAATTATGCTTTATTGCCAATCCGCTCCTTGGTCTTATTTGGGCTTCATAGTGAATGGGAAGTTCTATAAAAAGACCTGTCGGAACGAGTTTGGAAATTCCTGGTTCAAGCGTTACTCCTTCTCTTGCCATTATGTCGAACGCCGCATCATCGAGGTGGGCTTTTTTTGGAGCAAGGTCATTGCAGCCTTCAAACATTTTAAATCTGACTGTAACTTTTGATGTAATTGTCATTTTGTATCCTTAGCGATAAGTGTTACTAAAAAGTTAAATTTTCTAAAATAACTTGATATCTTGATAAAAAAATATTTATTTTATTATTTTTAGTTATAAAATTGAAGCTATTATGTAAAGGATAGATTAGATTTATAGTTAATGTTTTATTTATAATATTACCAAAGGAGAGGTAAGATAATGGAAGTTTTCAACGAAAAGAAAAATGGAATAACATGCTTAAGAGTTGAAGGCCGTCTTGATGCTGCTGCTGCCCCGGCTTTTGAAAAAGCCCTTCTTTCAGCAATTAAGGAAGATAGTTCAAAACTCGTAATTAATCTAGCAGATCTAGCTTATATCAGCAGCGCAGGCCTTAGAGCTTTACTTGTTGGAGCAAAGGAAATAAAGGCTAAAGGCGGGAAGATGGTATTGGCCGCTGCCAATGAAAGCGTAAAGAAGGTTTTTGATATCAGCGGATTCTCTTCAATATTCGAACTTCAGGATTCTGTTGACGACGCGCTGAAGAAATTCTAATGAATTTATAAATTTGATAAAAAAGGCATCCTTCCGGGTGCTTTTTTTTTAGTGGAAGAGTTAAAAAATGAGAATTGCCCTATTTTCAGATTCCCATACTTTTAGTCCTCCTTCCAGCTGGAACGCATGTTTTGACAAGAGAGCTATTGGGCTTGTAAATTATTTTTATATAAGAAAACACAAGCATAACCCGAAATATCTTGAGAAAGTCGTTCAGAAAATATTAGATATCTCTCCTGATATGGTTATATGCACCGGCGATTTAACTACAAGCGGTGACAGTCCTGAATTCGATCTTTCGTGCTCAATTCTCAGCCCTTTGGTAGAAAATCAGTCATTTGAGCTCTTCTATGTTCTTGGTAACCATGACTATTATGTTAAAGACAAAGTATGTTACGAGGCTCTCAGAAAAGCCTTTTGCTATCTCAACAGAGGACGATTTAATCTTGAAGACCTTCCGCAGAGTTTGGAAATAAAAGATTTGGATTTTTGCTTTGTAAATGTGTGCAAACCTGTGAATCTATTTGTTTCATATGCCAGAATGAGCAGAAAAAACCGTGATTTTATTATTAATTGGGCTGAAAAGAAAACTCAAAAACCAAAAATATTAGTAGAGCATTATCCATTGATAGAAGAGCATCCTGTTTTAAGGTGCAGGCATAAGCTTTGGGGAGAGAAACAAGTCTTGCAGAAATTGCAATCAGGTGAAATTGACCTATCTCTTTGCGGGCATGTTCATTGTCCTACCCAGAAGCTTGATGAGAGGGGCAGGGGAGAGGTAATAATTGGCTCAGCTACGGCAAATAAGTGTTTTGCTTTGATAGAGTATGATGAAAACTCTGATGTATTCAAATATAATAAAATCAGCGTTGAATAAACTTAGGACAATATAATGAGCGCATTTAAAAATTTATTGATTCTTATATTGCTCTTTTTTCTGTTAGTTTTGCCTTCATGTTCGTTTTTGGATAAATATGACCCAGGTTTTATCGAAAGGCAGCAGAATTTTGAAAATATAAAGAATGTGAAAGTGGGTATGACCAAGAAACAGGTAATAGCTATAATGGGCTCTCCTATTCTTGACGAGATATACAACAAACCTGATGTCTGGTTTTATTATACTGATTGGGATTGGGCTGATTGCGCAAGAACGGAGGAAGAATCCACTCCAGTAGTATTCAAGAACGGAGTTGTTATAGGGATTGGAAGAGGGTTCTACAGAAACTATTCCCACGAAGCCTGGCAGTATAGTAATGTAAAAGCCATATTGTATGATACAACGGGTCAGGAGGAATAAGTATGTCTTTCGAGATATCTCAATATAAGAAATTAGGCTCACTTATAGTAGTTTCAGGAGCCAGCGGAACAGGCAAATCAAGCATTTTAAAGCCTGTCATAGCTGAGGATTGCAATCTTGACTTTTCTGTATCCTGCACAACAAGAAAACCACGCCCGGGAGAAAGAGACAGCGTGGACTACTATTTTATTGATGTTGATAAATTTCAAAAGCTTATTGAAGAAGATGCTTTCATTGAACATGCCAATGTCCATGGAAATTATTACGGTACATTGAAATCTGAAGTCGAAGGGGCTCTCCAACAGGGCAAGGATGTTCTGCTTGATATCGACATTCAGGGAGCTCTGTCCATAAGAAAGAACTTTTCGAAAGAGACCCTTATTGGAAGACTGGCTGAATTTGTTTTTATAATGCCTCCTTCATATGAAGAACTTGAGAGGCGTCTCAGAGGAAGAGGGACAGAAAGTGAGGAGTCGCTGAAGAAACGCCTTTTAAATGCTAGAGAAGAAATGAACCACTTTTTAGAATATGATTATTGCATTCTAAATTCAGATTTGTATAAAGCAATTGGCAATTTTAAGTCTATCATCGAATCTTTCAGGTGCAAAACTAGAAGTTTTATCTCAAAATAGCCTCAAAATCGAAAACTCTATGGAAAATCTTCTAAATATTTTCTTTTAGCCCTTGACTCCTTCTCTAATTTTACTATCTTAATGGCTCTGTTTTTTCGGGTTTGTAGCTCAGCGGTAGATGCACCTGCCTTTTAAGCAGGGGGTCCTGGGTTCGAATCCCAGCAAACCCACCATTCGAAAAAATATTAGATTATATATATTGGTTTAAGGAGTTTAAATGAGTACAGTTTGTGAAATCTGCGGAAAGACTAAGGTTGTTGGCGGAACTATCACCAGAAAGGGTCTTGCCAAGAAAAAAGGCGGGATTGGTATGCATGTGGTGAAGAGCAACAAAAGAATATTCAAACCTAATCTGCAGGTAATGAAAGCTTCTGTCAACGGAGTAGTTAAGAGAATAAAGGTTTGTACTTCTTGCATCCGTTCAGATAAAGTACAGAAAGCATAACATTTTTATTTAGATGGTCTATACAAGGCAGTCGGTTGAATCTGACTGCCTTTTTTTATCTATAACAAATTGAAACATGGTATTAAAATGAGTTCAAAATTAATTCCTAAGGCATATGAACCGGCTGATGTAGAAGCAAAATGGTATTCCACATGGATAGATAAAAATTATTTCAAAGGCATTGTCGATAAATCGAAAAACCCCTATTCAATAGTTATTCCTCCGCCAAATGTTACAGGTATTCTTACTTTGGGACATGTTCTTAATAATACTCTGCAGGACATTTTAATAAGGTGGAGAAAAATGCAGGGATATTCTGTTTGCTGGTTCCCTGGTACCGATCATGCGGGAATTGCTACCGAAAGCAGAGTCGAAAAAATGCTGAGAGAAAAAGAAGGCAGATCCCGTAGAGAAATAGGAAGAGAAGAATTTATAGGAAAAGTTTGGGACTGGAAGAAACAGTATGGAGGTACAATTATTGAACAGCTTAAGAAGCTAGGCTGCTCCTGCGACTGGGAACGCGAAAGGTTTACACTGGATGAAGGATTAAACGAAGCAGTTAAGAAAGTATTTGTTGAGCTGTACAATAAAGGTTACATCTATAAGGGCGTGAGAATGATTAACTGGTGCCCTGTTTCCAGAACAGCTCTTTCTGATGAAGAAGTTATCTACAAAGAAGTTAACGGAGCGTTTTATCATTTCAAATATCCGCTAAACGATAGAAGCGGTTATCTTGAAATAGCTACAACCAGACCGGAAACAATGCTTGGCGATACTGCTGTAGCTGTCAATCCTAATGATGAAAGATATAAACATCTTATAGGTAAAACAATTGATCTTCCGCTCACAGGAAGAAAAATTCCTATCATTGCTGATGAGCTTGCCGATCCAAACTTCGGCACAGGCTGTGTAAAGATAACTCCCGCGCATGATCCTAATGACTTTATAGTTGGGAAAAAACATAATCTTGAAATTCTCAATGTTATGAATGATGATGCAACTATGAATGACAAGGCAGGCTCTGAATTTGCAGGAATGGATCGTTTTGACTGCAGAAAAAAAGTTCTTGAAAAGATGAAAGAATTGGAATTGCTTGTAAAAATAGAGAATCATAAACACAATGTAGGTTATTCTGAAAGAGGTGATGTTCCGGTAGAGCCACGAGTAAGCGAACAATGGTTTGTCAATATGAAAGAACTTGCGAAACCTGCAATAGAAGCTGTTCGCTCTAAAGATATAAAATTCTATCCTGACAGATGGTCAAAGGTTTATTTTAATTGGATGGAGAATATTCAGGACTGGTGTATCAGCCGTCAAATATGGTGGGGGCATAGAATCCCTGCATGGACAAATGAAGAAACAGGTGAACTTCATGTAAGCATGGATGCGCCTGCTAAACCTGGGAAATGGAAACAGGACGAAGATGTTCTTGATACATGGTTCAGTTCATGGCTCTGGCCTTTTTCAATTATGGGTTGGCCAGATAAAACTCCTGAACAGGATTACTTCTATCCTACTAATGATCTAGTAACAGGTCCAGATATTATTTTCTTCTGGGTTGCCAGAATGATTATGGCCGGATATGAATTCAAAGGAGAGCTTCCTTTCCGGAATGTTTATTTTACAAGCATTATAAGAGATGCTCAGGGAAGAAAACTTAGTAAGTCGCTGGGAAACTCTCCTGACCCGCTTGATGTAATTGCTACATATGGCGCTGATGCGTTGAGATTTTCAATTATTTATATCGCTCCTGTGGGAATGGATATTAGATATAGCAATGAAAAATGCGAATTAGGAAGGAATTTTGCCAATAAGATATGGAATGCCTGCAGATTCAGGCAGATGCATGGCGAAACTACTTCGTCATTTAATAATTTGGAAAATATCGAATTATCCCAGCTAAATGGTGATGACAAGTGGATTTTGTCAAGATTAAACAATGTTATATCAATTGTTAATGACAGTCTAGATAAGTTTACTTTCCATAGTGCCACCCATGAGCTGTATAATTTTGTTTGGAGCGATTTTTGTGATTGGTACATCGAATCATCTAAGAGCAGGATTTACAGCAGCGGAACAGAAAAAGAAGTTGCTCTTTCTGTCCTTGACTATGTTCTATTTAATATTCTCAAGCTGCTGCATCCGTTCATGCCGTTTATTACCGAAGAGTTGGCTCATTTCATGGGTTTTATGAAAGAAGAAGAGACTATTATGTTTGCCTCATATCCTGCTGTTAATTCGGCAGCGAAGATATCTGAGGCTATTTCAGATAAAGCAATAATTGCCCTTGTAGAATCCAAGTTTGAACTTATTAAGGCGGGCAGAAATATGCGCGCGATGTACAACCTTCAGCCCGCTAAAAAATTATCTTTCAATCTTAAAACTGAAAATAAGGAAGTATCAAGTTTTATCGTTTCGCAGGAACAGGTTTTGAAAGCCATGCTTAATGCTGAAAATATAGAAATAGACAGCAACACCGCTTTTGAAGGTCCGGCTCCTTCTGCAATTTTGTCATTTGGAACACTGTATTTAGTACTTAAAGATGCTGTAGATATTCCAGCTGAAATAGTAAAATTAAATAAGCAGAAAAAAGAACTTGAAGGCTGGATAATCGGATCAAAGGCTAAACTTTCTAATTCAAAATTTGTCGAGGGCGCGCCTAAAGAGGTTGTTGAGAACGCAAGAGAGCATTTGGCTGAACTCGAAACTAAACTAGTTTCAGTATGTGAAATGCTCAAAATATTTCATGGATAAAACTTTATAATATTAATTTATAGAAGATGCTGATGATCTATCCGATGATTCGTCGATTCAGGTTCTTTATGAAGATATTATTGATTCTCTCTAGCTCTTATTCTCTGGACTATATGCTTTATTTCGCCCAGTTTGGCTGCTCTATGAAGTCTGCTATTCCAGTAACCGTAAAGTAGATAAATTAGAATTCCTATTATTGTCCATATGAGGAAAAAACGCCATGTAATTGAAGAGAGGTTGTACATCAGGTAAGCACAGAATATAACGGCTAATGGCATGATAATAAATGGGAATGGACATTTAAAAGGCCTCTCCAAATCAGGCCTGTTTATTCTTAATGCGAATATTCCAGCAGAGGCTAGAAGAAACGCAAAAAGAGTCCCGATGTTAATGAGCTCTGCCACTAAAGACACTGGCATTAAGGATTCTGCGATAATTATAATAATCGCGCTGCCTATGGTTAACTTATATGGAGTTTTAAACCTTGGGTGAAGTTTACAAAGACCTTTTGGAATCAAACCGTCTCTGCTCATAGCAAGAAAGAGTCTGCTTTGAGCGTATAAAGAAACAAGAATGACAGTTGTTAGGCCGAAAATAATTGCTGTGCCGACAAGAGCTGCGCCGAAGTGATAACCAATTTTATCAAGAACCAGCGATACTGGTGCAGGAGTGTCAAGCTCTGTATATTTGACTACGCCGGTCATAACAGCTGATACAATTACATATAAAATAGTTACAACAATTAAAGAACCTATGATGCCGATCGGCAGATTCTTTTGGGGATTGATTGTTTCCTCTGCCGCATTTGAAAGCATATCAAAACCCAAATAAGAAAGGAAAGCAAAGGAAGCTCCCGTAAATATTCCATTTATCCCAAATGGAAGGAAGGGATCCCAATTTGCCGGGTTTATTCTTGGAGTAGCAAGAAATAAAAAGACAAACACCGCTAGAAGTTTAATAGCCACAAGGAATCTTGATACATTCACACTTTCCTTTGTTCCCAGCACAAGCAGTACTGTTATAAATGCTATAATAAGCGCACCGGGAAGATCCATCATTCCCCCTGAGAAGAGAGGTGTTGAAAAGACAACAGGGACATTGATGCCAAATTCTTTCAGTGTTAAAGTTACATAACCCGACCACCCTGCTGAAACCACTGCTGCCGCAAGAGAATATTCAAGGATAAGAGCCCATCCTACTATCCATGCAAGTATTTCTCCGAATATAGCATAGGTATATGTGTAAACACTACCTGTGACTGAAAGCATGGAAGTTAGTTCAGCATAAGCCAAAGCAACAAAGGTACATGTTATTCCAGCAAAAATAAACGAAAGTACCATTCCAGGACCTGCATATTTGGCAGCTCCTATTCCTGTAAGAACAAATATCCCTGTTCCTACAATTACTCCTACTCCAAGAACTATAAGGTCATACCATTGGAGTGTTCTCTTCAGATCATTTGCATTTATTCCGTCTTTTTGTATAGAATCAAGATTTCTTTTTCTGAGTAATCCCATCGCCAAACCTTTTTATATCTTATTATAAGCTTTAGAAAATGGTCGGGGTGAGAGGAGTTGAACCTCCGACTTCTGCGTCCCGAACGCAGCGCTCTAACCAGGCTGAGCCACACCCCGCTCTTAAGTGAGATAATCTCTCAGTACAGGCATAAATTTATATAAACTTACGCCTAATTCAATCCAAGTTTTTAGATTCGATTCTATTTATTAAGAGAAATAACTATGTTTTTAAGTGTTTCCGAACCTTCAACTGCTATACTTTCCGTTTTTATTTCAGGATCATCTTTCAATGCGACATGAACGACCCTTCTGTCATGCGAATTCATAGCTCTTAGTGTTACGGATTCGCCCCATCTTTTAACTTCCTTTGCTGAATCAAGAGCCATTTTTGTAAGTGTTTCTGATTCGTCGTTTTCTTCGTTAAAGTGAGGTCTATTCCTATCTTCCCTATTTCTGAAAGAGGAAAAAGATCTTTCTGAGTCTACTCTTTCATGGCGATTTTGGGGACGATGGTCATTATCTCTTTGATCGTTCCTTCTTTTGAATCTGTTATCGCGGCTGCCTCTTGAGGAATATCCATCGACATTTATTGAAATCCATGAACATTCCGGATCATTTTTTGTTGCAATCCTATTCAGAAGTAACTCAAGATTCTGGAGCGTTTGCCCTCTTTTTCCTATAATGCGGCCTGCATCATCTGACTCAGTAGACAGCACTGTTTTTCCATCAATTTCTTTAACGGATACTTCGGCTCTCAGCCCAAGGTAGTCTAGCATTGTAGCTAGAACTTTTGCAGATTTTTCGAGATTTTCAGTCATTTTTACACCTAAGCAGTTTTTAATTTGGTTTTAGCTTTTTCTTTCTTATCATTATATATGTTAACGAGTAATTGAATAATGCTTATTATTTGGCTCACTGTCCAATATAGAGTTAAACCTGATGGCAAACTATAAAGGAAAATAAGCATAATAACAGGCATTAACATCATCATTTTGGCCTGAACAGGATCTGTAGCAACGGGAGTAAGCTTTTGCTGGAGAACCATTGTCAGAGCCATAAGTATTGCAAGGGGATTAATTGGTAAAGAGAATATGTGCCCGATTGTATCAGGCTGAGTTAAATCAGCTGCCCAGAAGAATGCCTGATGACGAAGCTCTATTGCCCCGTCCAATGTCCAATAGAGAGCAAAAAATACTGGAATTTGAACTAAAATAGGCAGGCAGCCACCAAGTGGATTTACTCCTTCTTTTTTGTATAGTTCCATCATTTTCTGATTGAGCTTTTGTTTGTCTTCTTTGTACTTCTCTCTGAGCTCTTTTATCGCGGGTTGAATCTTCTGCATCTTTTTCATAGATACATTGGATTTGTGAGTAATAGGCCAGAAAACGAGTTTAACAATGACGGTAAGAAGTATAATGGCCCAACCATAATTTCCTACATATTTATGGAGGAAAATAAGAAAATACAGAAGCCATTGTGCGATAGTTTCCAAACCAGTAAACGCCAGATGCATTATATCGGTGGTTTTAGGTGCAAATGAGTTTAATAATCTTATGTCTTTCGGTCCGGAATAATATTTAAAATTTAAATTTAACGAAGATTTAGGCTGAATATAGATATTTCTTATAACGCCTGCAGATTCCCCTACAAAATATGTTTTCTTGGCATCGTTTATAGTAGCAGAATCTTCATGTCGAGTATTAAAATTACCACCGGAGAAATTTCCTTCATTACTTATAGGTTTAAGAATATCCGCAAAGTACTTATCTGATATTGCTACCCATTTAATAGGGTCTGTTTGTCCTGCTTGTGAATTAAAATTCTTATCTTCTATTTTAACAGATTGAACATCGTTGCTGTTAGAAAGAAGGATATCTACCATATGCGATTCACTTCTTGCTATATCTCCTGAAACATATTCGATTGGAGGGATGCCTCCGACCCATACATAAAGCTGATTCAATTTAATGTTTTTATCAGTTTGATTATAGATAGTAACAGAATAATCAGTAACATAGTTGTCTTCAGGTTTCCAATTCTGTTCCAGCACAAAAGACTCTCCATCTGCAGTCTTTATTTTTCTTTTAAGAGTAAGCGTGCTTTTGTCTTTGCTGATTATAGGCTGAAATACTTTTTCCACTGTCCATGCTTGATTTCCCTCTGTTAAGGAAAGAGCTCCAGGTTTTGCAAGCGTATTAAGAATAATTCTTTTTTTGCCTGTAGAATTGGTAATAGTATTTAAAGTAACAGAAGAAATTGCGCCGGCGTTTGGGTCGATTCTGATTGTCATCAGATTGTCCGGACTTGAGAGTTCCTCTTCCGTATATGCGGACAGTGAGGATACTGCATTTAGTTCCGGCATATCAAGAGATTTTAACGGAGACGATGAGGTTGATTTAATCTCTTTGGAAACAGAAGGAGTTTCCTTTGTTTGAGCTGGTAATTCTGAGTTCTGTACTGTTTCTTGTTTTGCAGCAGGCAGCAGATTTAATCCAGACGGCCCGAAAATGTATTGCCAGGAAAACATCAGAATTAAACATATACCTATTATTACTATTGAAGTCCTATCCAGATCTTTAAACATTATCGCCTTTTATTACTTTTTTGGATTTAAATTTAAACTCAATTTTTTCAGGAACAGGGTCATATCCTGATTTACAGTAGGGCTGGCATCTTAAAAGTCTATAAATTGTTAGTAAAAGACCTATAATGACACCATGTTTTCCAATAGCCTGTGCTGAATATTCCGAGCAGGAAGGGTAGAAACGGCAACAATTCAGCCAAGGAGTAAGATACTGATATATCCTGATAATCTTTATCAGAATATAGGCCAGAGGATTCTTACAGACTAAAGAGTTTGTTCTTCCTTCCATAAATTCATTCTTTTTAAAGTTGAAATCAGTTCTCGTTGAATATCCTGAGTTTTTAAACATTCGGCACCTCTTCTGGGAATTATGAGTAGCTTTGCAGGTTTTATGTTGTTCCATAAGAGTCTGAAAGATTCTTTAATGATCCTTCTTACACGGTTTCTAACAACAGCCTTGTTGCAAAATTTTCTTCCGCAGATTATCCCGATTTTCAAATGTTCCTTCTCAGAGTCAGCAAAAAGTATAATCATACTTTTACTTACATGTTTTACAGAATTATTCTTAACGAAATCAAACTCAGATTTGAGCCTGAAAAAACAATTAATTTTCTTTGAAGCATCTCCATACTGCAGCAGCTCTTTTCCTATTTTAGAACAAGATTTGTCCATATAATTAATTTACAGAGTCGTTGCTTCTCAGAGAGTGTCAGGAAAGATTAAATTATGCTGTTGTAAGTGCTTTTCTGCCTTTGGCACGGCGTCTCTTTATAATCAATCTGCCATTTTTTGTAGCCATTCTTGCTCTGAATCCAAGCTGTCTTTTCCTCTTTAATACTGATGGTTGAAATGTTCTTTTCATTGTTATTGTTCCTTTTATTTGTTATACTTAAACTTAACGAATCTTCGCTATATTTTAATAATGGCAAAAGAAACTCTAAAATAGATGAGGTTATTTCTAAATCAAGTTTTGAAACTGTATGGAATCGATTCTATGTGATAAATTAGAGAAATAATAAGAAACAACTATATAATGTATCGGAAAAACAATGGGTAGACCAAATTTTGTAGGAACAAAACTAATAAATCTGAAAGACAAGCTTCCGACTTTTCAAAAAAACCAGCCCTTACAGGAAAATGAACTTCAGCCGACTTCTTCAGCTGAAATCAAAACTGAGAGCATTGCTCCATCTGAAGGGGCAGTCTTTATACAAGAGCCAAAACAACCTGAGACCAATTTGAAAGAGGAAATTGTTCGTAATTTAAACCCTGAAATTAGAGATGATAAGAAGGAAAAACTGGAGAAACACCTTCTAAAGGCTCTCAAAGACAGAAAGACAGATTATTTAAGAACCAAGGAAGTAGTTGTAAGAAGTTTAAATGATACTATCGGGCAATTGCTCAAAAGTTCTAAAGAACTGGAATCCAAACTGGAAAATTACAATAATTCAACAAATAAACTCAAAGACATTCTTTCAGAAATAAACGCAATAGATGAGTCTAAATGGGATGATCGGGATTTTTCATTAGAGCTTGCAGATGCAGGTAAATTTGTGGAACATGCAAGAATAGAATCTATTATCTGTAGAGAGAAACATAAGGTTGAAGAGGAAAATGATCTGATGCCGATATCTAAAAACGCTCTTTCTCCGGCTGATTTTTTCAGTTCATCTTTCTCTCAGTTGTTTAAATTCGGGTTTAAACTTTTCTTTCCTCTTATAATTGGGGTCACTATTGCTGCTGTGATAATAGCTCTTGCAGTATTGCTTGCAATGGGGATTTTATGAGAGACTTCAGGCGTATTAGCAGATATGAAAGAAGGAAAATAGCGAACCAGCTCAGACTTGACAGTTGCAGAATGATTGCCGGGGATAGGACTCCAAGCATGTCTGTAATTAAGCACAGAGTCTGGTTATATGCATTTGCTGCAGCAGTGCTTATGATTGGCGGTTATTTTGTAGCTTTCTAGTTAAGTTTAAGAGTCGAAAGTCCAAGAAGTGCAAATATAAGAGCCATTATCCAGAACCGCGTTACTATCTGAGTTTCTTTCCACCCCTTTCTTTCAAAATGATGATGAATAGGAGAGCATAAGAAGATTCTTTTGCCTGTCAGCCTGAATGAAGCTACCTGGATTATTACAGAAAGAGCTTCAATAACGAAAACGCCGCCTACAATAATAAGCGCTATTTCTTGTTTTAAAAGGACAGCTATTAATCCGATAGATCCTCCCAGAGCTAAACTTCCAGTGTCTCCCATGAATACCGAAGCTGGATGGCAGTTATACCATAGGAACCCGGCAGAAGCGCCTATTATGCTTGCCGCAAAAATACCTACTTCTCCTGCGCCTGGTACATAGTGGATGAATAAATATTCAGCGAAGATTTTATTTCCTGACAAATAGGCAAATACCGTGAATGCCATAGCTGCATATATTATGCATCCTGCAGCTAACCCGTCTTTCCCATCTGTAAGATTCACAGCATTTGAAGATCCTACTACTACGAAAATTGCCAATGGCAATGTTATTAAAGTCCCAACTATGCCTGTGATTGCGGGAGATTTCATAAAAGGCAGATAGAAAGAAGATATATCCACACCGGATAGCGACATCAAGTAAACTACTGCTATTGAGGCAATTAAAAATTCCATAATAAGTTTTATTTTTCCTGGTATACCATCTCTTTTTTTGTGAACTGCTTTTGTGTAATCGTCCGCGAAGCCGACAGTGGCCATTGCTACTGTAATAAAAATGAATACATACAAATATTGGTTCGTGGGAATTGCGCATAGAATGCTGGAAACGACAATCCCGATAACTATTAAAATTCCGCCCATGCTAGGGGTTTTATCTTTTAAAGAGTCAATATATTGATCAGGAATTAAACCTTTGTGCCGTGAGGGAGCATGAGTGTTAAATTTCTTAAGGAGCTGGATTGTTTTCGGGCCGAGAAAATAGACTAACATGAAAGCAATCGCAGCAGCTAAAGCCGCCCTGAAGGTTACATATTTAAAAAGGCGCAAAGGCCCAAAGATATTATCAAGAAAAGAAATATAATAAAGCATTACTTATGAAAGGTAGAAAGTTGAGTTTAAATTAATCTGAACCAAGGACTCCTATATAGGGCAAATTCCTATAGTACTCGTTATAATCAAGTCCGTAGCCGACCACGAACTTGTTTGGTATCTGAAAACCATAATAGTCAGCTTGCACTGCCTCTGTTCTGCGTGATGGTTTATCCAGAAGAACGCAAATTTTTATGTCTTTAGGCTTTTTGCCTCTAAATTGTTCTATAATTTTCATCATCGTTTTTCCAGTATCAAGAATATCATCAACAAGTATTACATATTGGTCTTTAATATCAATTGTCGAATCTTGAAGAATAATTACTGTTCCTGATGTTTCTGTTCCCCCATGGTATGAAGTAGCTTGAATCGTATCAATTTTGAACGGAATGTCAATATGCCTCATTAAGTCAGCTACAAAAGGTATACATCCTTTCATAATACAGACTATAGTCAAATCTCTACCTTTATAATCGCTTGTAATCTGTTTTCCCAATTCTTCAATGCGCTCGGCAATTTTCTCTTTACCTACCAGTTGCCGCGGTGTTTCTATTTCAAAATTATCCATAATATTTTTATGATTATAAAATTATTTTTATTTTTTTAGATTTTGAATATCTTGATAAATAAGTTTTGCTGCCTTGTTAACAGCTAAGGACATAGCTATGGAAAAATCGGAAGCTGTCAGTTTTTCCAGATTGGCTCTTGAAGTATAGAGTTTTGACATCAGCAGATTTTCATTTTGATCTGATATTGTGATTTCAACGGTAAAAATGGCTTCTTTGGAATTAGTGTCGCATTCGAAATCATATATCGTGCCGCTTAGAATGCAGTTTTCAATGGCAGTTTTCTCAATTTGTTTTTCAGGATTATTAAAATATAACATGAAGTGTCTGGCTAGAAGATCTTGCGGGGTTTGTGCCCAGTTATTAAACATATCATACCTAACTTCGTTACTTTTAAAGTAGAAGATCATTTTTGTTGAAGACGGAAGAGCTGAAGAGAATCTAGGAGTAACATTAACACCTAAATTGGGCGAGCTTTTAAGGTTATTCCGATCAAGGTCAAATGTCGTGTTGCCAGAATTCGAACTGCATCCGCTTATAAAAAGCAAAAAAACTAAATAATAGGTGTATTTCATATTTTTAAAGGAATATTAAGCAACACATTTGTTAATGAATATACTTTAAAGTTTATAGTTCTTGGCGCTTATATCAAGACTTCTTGCTACAAGAAAACTGTTTTTAATTATACATATGAGAATTTTAAATCCTGTGTTTGAAATGACTCAAACGAGTTGTATCTTAGGCGCTTCAGATTTTGTAATAACTTATAATTGAAACTTTTGTTGATTTAACCTTTAATACAAATTCGGTTATCTGCAAAGTAAAAAGAGGAAAAATTAAATGGCTGTAAAGATCAGACTTAAAAGAACCGGCGGAAAAAATAAACCAGCATATCGCGTAATCGTGGCTGATGTAAGAAAACAGAGAGATGGAAAAGTAATTGAAACCCTTGGCTTCTACGATCCAAGACATCAGAATGAGAAAATTGATGTGGAGCGTATCGATTATTGGATTTCAAAGGGTGCTCAACCTTCTGAAACAGTAAACGATATAGTTCTTCGCACTAAAGGGATACAGAAACCTAAAAAAGTTTATTCCCCGAAAAAAGAAAAAGTCGAAGCTAAGTAAAAAATAAGAAGCAGTCTTAATTTTTGGCTTCTTTTTAACTGAATTTAAAAACCTATTACCTGGAATTTCATTGTGATAAAAAAACTTTTTAGTATATTTACAGGCAAAGGAGCATCAATTCCTGAAGCTCAGCCGAACTCTTCGAAAGAGAATTCATTTTCCGGAGAGAGCGTCATTTCTCTGGATAGTGCCGTAAATTTTGTTGAGTATGTTGTTAAATCTTTGGTCGACAGTCCGGCAGATGTCAGAATCGAGCTTAAAAAAGGAGAAAAAGATAGTTCTATAAATATCCATTGTAAAAAAGAGGATATTGGAAAAATTATTGGAAAGAGCGGCAAAACTATTATGGCTATCCGGACACTTGTTTCCTGTTCAGCAAGCAGGATTAACTGTCATCTTAATGTTGAGGTAGTTGACCAGCTTGCAGATTGATATTATTACTTTGTTCCCGAATGTTTTTTTCGGACCTTTTGCAGAAAGCATAATAGCAAGAGCGGTTAATGAAAGATTAATCAGAATAAATACCGTAAATCCAAGGGATTTTACCGAAGATAAACACCGGACAGTTGATGATACGCCTTACGGAGGCGGGCCTGGAATGTTAATGATGGCTGATCCGTTATGCAGGGCTATTGAATCCTGCAGGGAAAATGATTCTTTAGTGATTCTTACTTCTCCGGGAGGGGAAGTTTTTAGTCAGACTATGGCTAAAGAGTTTAGTCTGACGAAACACTTGATAATTGTTTGCGGACATTATGAAGGTGTTGACGAGAGAGTTCGCGAATTGCTGATTGATAGAGAAGTTTCTATAGGCGACTATGTTTTGACAAACGGGAATATCCCGGCAATGGTTATAGTCGATTGTGTCGCAAGACTTCTGCCTGGGGTGCTTGGCGATGATTCTTCTTCAGTAGAAGAGAGTTTTGGCAATGGGCTACTGGAGTACCCTCAGTATACGAGGCCATTGGAATACAGAGGGGTAAAAGTTCCCGATGTACTTCTCTCGGGGAATCATAAGAAGATCAGAGATTGGCGAAGAGAGCAATCCATATTAAAAACTAAAGAATACCGCAAAGATTTGTACGAAAATTTTTTAGATAATAATAAATAACTTTATATAAAGTATCGGAGGAAACAAAATGAGTGGAATTATGGAAAAGGTTAATAAAGCCCAGTGCAGGACTGACCTTCCGGCTTTTAATGTAGGCGATACATTAAAGGTTTATTCAAAGATTATCGAAGGTAAAACTGAAAGACTTCAGGCATTTACAGGAACAGTAATTTCTAAAGGCGGTGTAGGAATCAATGAGTCTTTTACTCTTAGACGCATTGCTTTCGGAACTGGAATAGAAAGAGTATACCCTATGCATTCTCCCAGAATAGCAAAGATTGAAATTCAGAAAAAGGGCGATGTCAGAAGAGCTAAACTTTACTACCTAAGAGACAGGGTAGGGAAAGCTGCCAGAGTAAAAGACAAGGGCAATTAATAGTTCTTAATCCTCTGACTTTATCAGATGGAAATTTTTGATAACTGCCATCCTATGCTGTCCTTCGAAAGGGAATTGTGGGATGGTGGTTTTATTTTTGTAGCTGGAGTAGATGAGGCTGGAAGAGGCCCCCTTGCTGGATCTGTTGTTGTATCAGCTGTCATTTTCAGTAAGGAAAAGAGCATTCCAGTAGTTAATGATTCAAAAAAATTGACTGCTAAACAGCGAGACTCCTTGTTTGATTGTATAAAGAAATCGGCAATTAAGTATTCTATAGTTGAGATAACTTCTGAAGAAATCGATAGAATAAATATTTTGCAGGCTACTCATAAGGGAATGAGGGAGGCTGTCTCTCAGCTTGGTATTGCTCAATATGCTCTTATTGACGGTTTGCCGGTTTCAAAGATGCCTGTTAACTCAAAAGCGATTGTCAAGGGAGACTCTAAGTCTGCGAGCATAGCTGCAGCAAGTATATTGGCAAAAGTCCACAGAGACAACTTGATGGATAAATATGCCCAGCTTTATCCTCAGTACGGTTTTGAAAGAAATAAAGGATATGGCACGGCCAAACACATTGCAGCTATACAAAAATATGGAATTTCTCCGATTCACAGAAAGACTTTTGAACCGATAAAAAGTATCTTGGAGAAAGATAAGAAAATTCAGTTGGAATTAAATTTATATTTAGGAGATAGATAATATGTCAAAGTTTCCATTAGAAACGATCCGCCATAGCGCGGCTCATATCATGGCTGCTGCCGTGAATAAACTTTTCCCAGATGTAATGTTTGATATCGGCCCTTCAACCGCTGAAGGCTTCTATTATGATTTCGATATAAATCAAAGACTTGTTCCTGAAGATCTAGAAAAAATCGAAAATGAAATTAAATCTATAATAAATGCCAGGCTTCCTTTCGAATACTTCGAACTTTCCAGAGAAGAAGCTTCAAATATTCTTCAGCAGAAAAAACAGAAATATAAACTTGAACGTCTTGCTGATATTCCTGAGGGAGAAAAAATATCTTTTTATAAAGTCGGTGATTTTATAGACCTATGCAGAGGTCCTCATGTAGAGCATACAGGGCAGGCCGGAGTAGTAAAACTGCTTTCAATTGCAGGTTCCTACTATAGAGGCAAAGAAAGCAATCCAATGCTCCAGAGGATTTACGGGACGGCCTTTTCCGAAAAGAAAGAACTCCATGAATACCTTAAATTTCTTGAAGAAGCAAAGAAGCGCGACCATAGAAAACTTGGAAAGGAACTTGATCTTTTTAGTATTTCCGAACAGATCGGAGGCGGTCTTGTGCTCTGGCATCCAAAGGGAGCTTTTGTAAGAAATGTGTTTGAAACTTATTGGAGAGAAGAACATTATAAAAACGGTTATGACCTTCTATATACTCCACATATCGGAAAATCCCAGCTTTGGGAAACGAGCGGACATTTGAGTTTTTACAAAGACGCAATGTACTCTCCTATGGACATTGACGGCAACGATTATTATGTAAAACCCATGAATTGCCCTTTCCATATCGAAATTTACCAATCTAAGCTCAGATCCTATAAAGAGTTACCTCTCAGATGGGCTGAACTAGGAACTGTTTACAGATATGAGAAGAGTGGAGTGTTGCACGGTTTGCTGAGAGTAAGAGGGTTTACTCAGGACGATGCTCATATTATTTGTACTCCGGAGCAGATTGAGTCTGAAATCCTTAATGTTTTGAAATTCAGCTTGAATATCTGGAAAGCTTTCGGATTTAATAACATCAAGGCTTACCTTGCTACAAGGCCTGAAAAGGCAGTAGGCGCTCCTGAAAAATGGGAGAAAGCGCTCATTTCACTGGAAAAAGCTGTCCATGAACTTGGTTTAGAATGTCAAGTTGACGAGGGCGGCGGCGCCTTCTACGGTCCTAAAATCGATCTAAAGATCAAAGACGCAATAGGCAGGGAATGGCAGATGTCTACCATCCAGTTTGACTTCAACCTCCCTGAAAGATTCGGGATGACCTATATAGGTGAAGATGGACAAAAACATCAACCATTTATGGTTCACAGAGCATTGCTTGGTTCAATAGAAAGATTCTTCGGAATATTAGTAGAACATTATAATGGAGGATTTCCTCTCTGGCTCGCTCCGGAACAAATCAGAATTCTAGCTATAACCGATTCCCATCATGCTTATGCCAAAGAATTAGTTAAAGAACTTAGAGTCTCAGGGTATAGAGCTGAAGCTGATATTCGTTCAGAAACTATAGGAGCAAAGATTAAAACTGCTAGAAATGACAGAATTCCTTATATTTGCGTTGTAGGAGATAAGGAGGCTTCCGATAGAAGCGTCTCTGTAAGATCTAGAAATGAAGGCGAAATCGGGGCTATGCCGTTTGAAAAACTTAAGGAAAAGCTTGCTTCTGATATAGTTTCAAAGGTTTAGTAAATATTTTTAAGGTTAAATAGTTTGAAACTCATTTCCTTTAGGATAGATTAAGAATTTTCCAAATTGTAACTAAAATAAGGAGTTGACTTATAGCAAAGCTAATTAAAACTGCCGCTCAACTGAACTATGATCAGGTGCGGCTCGTGGGAGCTGAAGGAAATCAGCTGGGTATTGTTTCCAAATTCAAAGCTATTGAATATGCCAAGGAAGCTACATTGGATTTAGTTCTTGTTTCAGAACAATCTAATCCACCAGTGTGCAAGATATTAGATTTTGGAAAACTAGTTTATGATCAGAAACGCAAACAGAAAAACCAGAAAAAGCATCAGATTGTTCAGAAATTGAAAGAACTCAAGTTCCACCTCAATACTGATGAGCACGATTACCAAACTAAATTGAAGCATGCCCTTGAGTTCCTGGAAAAAGGAAACAAGGTTAAACTGGCAATAGTTTTCAGAGGTCGTGAAGCTGCCTTCAAAGACAATGGTTTTGTTCTCATTAGTAGAATTATTGAAGATCTTGCCAATTACGGGACGCCGGATGGTGTGCCGGGTATGAACGGTAAAACAATTATAGCTACTCTGAATCCTAAATAAAAATGTTGAATTTGCCGGTAAGGCTGATAATCAAAGGCATCTGCCTGCCGACTAAATATAAAACCCAAATAATTCAAGGAGTTTAAACGATGCCAAAGATGAAAACAAGAAAGTGCGCTGCAAAAAGGCTCAAGCAGACAGGCACTGGAAAAATTATGCGTAATAGAGCTGGAGCCAGACATATCCTTACCAAAAAGACTTCAAAGCGTAAGCGTCATCTGAGCGGAAGTATAGAAATAAAAGCTACAGAAATGTCAAGAATAAAAGCCGCTCTTCCATACGGTTTGCCTAAATAACTAAAGGAGTCAATTATAAATGAGAACTAGATTTTCAGTACCATCCCGCAAAAGACGCAGGAGAGTTTTAGATAGAGCTAAAGGTTTCTACGGTGCAAGCAGCAAGCAGATAAGAACAGTATACGACGCTGTGACAAAAGCCGACTCACACGCTTATGTTGGCAGAAAACAGAAGAAACGCCAATATAGGAAACTTTGGACCATTCGTATAAATGCAGCATGCAGAGCTAATGACCTCAACTACAGCCAGTTTATCCATGGCTTAAAGCTTATCAAGTCAGACTTGAATAGAAAAATGGTTTCAGAAATGGCTATTCACGACCAGGAGGCATTCAACGCTCTTCTTCTCCAAGTGAAGGAAGCACTTAAGAAGTAAATTCTTAAATATCGCATTACAAAATAGATATAAGCCTTTGACAGATTTGAGAAGAATTTGTTAAAGGCTTTTTAGTTATCGGGGCTAATAATGAGTATTGAAACAATAAAAAAAGAATCCGAACGGATACTCTCTAGACTTCATTCTGAAAAGTCAGATGTAATCACCAAAGAAAAACTTGAGAGTTTTAAGATAACATTTCTAGGAAGAAACGGAGAAATAACAGCTTTATCAGGAATGTTGGCTTCTATTGACAAGAGTCTGAAACCTGAAGCAGGCCGAATCCTTAACGAAACAAAGAAAGAAGTAGCATCAGAAATTGAAAGTTTATCTAATCAAATTGAAAGCGCTTCCATGTCTAATACTGAATTTGTTGATATCACACTGCCGGGAAGAGCATGGAAATATGGGAAAAAACATCCAATAACACAAACGATTGATGATTGCGTTGCTATTTTTAGAAGGATTGGATTTATTGTTGCTGATGGGCCTTGTATTGAGACGATTCATCATTGTTTTGATGCATTGAATACTCCAAAAGATCATCCATCAAGAGAAAAGAGTGATACTTTTTATTTTCCTGATGGAAGGCTCCTGAGAACTCAGACTTCGACTGTGCAGATAAGAGTGATGGAGTCTCAAGAGCCTCCTATTAGAATTATTGCTCCCGGTCCATGCTTTAGACCCGATACTCCAGATGCTACTCATAGTGCGAACTTCTATCAGATAGAAGGCCTTTACATAGATAAAAATATATCTATGGCCGATCTGAAAAGCACTCTTATGTATTTTGCTAGAGAACTTATGGGAGAAAATGTCCAGATTAGGTTTAGACCGCATTTCTTTCCATTTACAGAGCCAAGTGTCGAGTATGATTTTTCATGTATTATGTGCGAAGGAAAAGGATGTAATGTGTGCAAGCGCTCGGGATGGCTAGAGATGGGCGGGGCAGGGATGGTTGATCCTAATGTTTTGAGAAATGTCGGATGTGATCCGTCCATATGGTCAGGATTCGCATGGGGTATGGGAGTGGAGAGGATCGCCATGATCCGGCACAGAATAAATGACATCAGATACTTTTACGATAATGATGTCAGATTTCTTAATCAGTTTTAATCAGGAGGCATGATATGAAGATTTCTTATAACTGGCTTTCCAGATACATCGATATTCCATATTCTCCTGAAGAACTTGTTGAAAGGTTGACAATGGTTGGAGTGGAAGTGGAATCTTTTTTAAAGATTAATATCATACCGGATCAGATCGTTGTAGGCGAGATACTTGAAAGGAACAAACATCCTAATGCCGATAAACTATCAGTATGTAAAGTAACTAATGGCAAGGAAATATTGCAGATTGTTTGTGGAGCTCCGAACTGCGATGAAGGAAAGAAAGTTCCTCTTGCTCAAATTGGGACTGTTTTCAAAAATTCGGATGGATCTGATTTTAAGATTAAAGAAGCTAAGCTAAGAGGCGTAGAATCATTTGGAATGCTATGCAGTTCAAAAGAATTAGGTATCTCTTTAGAGTCATCTGGACTGATGGAACTTGATGCAAAATTGGATGTTGGCAGACCAATAAATCAAATATTCACGCCAGATACTGTCTATGAGCTTGAGATCACCTCCAATCGTCCCGACTGGAACTCTTTTATTAGTATCGCAAGAGAGATTAGAGCTTTGTCCGGCAATGAAATAAAGTATCCAGCAATTCATCTTGAAAATAGTCCAGTATCCTCTACCCCATCAGTAAAAATAGATGATTATGACGGATGCCCCAAGTATACTGCAAGGATCATCAGGGATGTAAAAATCGATCAAAGCCCGAAGTGGCTTAAAGATGCATTAATCAGTATCGGCTTAAGGCCAATAAATAATATTGTTGATATCACAAATTTTGTTTTATTTGAAACCGGCCAGCCACTTCATGCATTTGATTTGGATAGACTTGAAGGAGGGTGCATAAAAGTAAGAAGAGCGTACGATGGAGAAAGAATTGTTGCTATTGATGAGAAAACTTATGAACTAAAAACAGACTATCTCGTCATCTCAGACGCGTCTAAACCTCAGGCGATTGCGGGAGTGATGGGAGGAATAGATAGCGGCATTACGAATGAGACTGTAAATGTTCTTCTTGAGAGCGCATACTTTAATCCTCAGATAGTGAAAAAGGCATCAAGAGAGCTCTCTCTTTTCTCAGCCTCTTCATATAGATTTGAGAGAGGAGTCGATTGCCAGATGGTTAACAAAGCCAGTGATAGGGCAGCGTCTTTAATTCTTGAACTTGCCGGAGGAAGAATTGATTCGGAGCTTGGGATTATATCCGATGAAACAAAACTTCCAAAACCATTTGTGGTCAGATGCAGTTTTAAACGAATAAGGAATCTTATCGGTGTAGATATTACAGATGAAAAAATGATAGATATCCTCAGGAAACTTGATCTAATTGTAGAGAATATTAATGATGATTCTTTTGAAGTGTCTGGAAGAACTTTTAGACTGGATATCGAGAGAGAAGCAGATGTCGCGGAAGAGATATCCAGAATATATGGTTTAGATAAAATTATTTCATCTGATATTAATCTAAAGATCGTCTCATCCTTCAAAAATGATACATATCAATACATAGAAACAATCAGAAATAATATGATATCTCTTGGCCTTACAGAGTGTCTTAATTATACATTAATAGATAAGAAGACTGTAACAAAGGATGGCTTCTATGCAGAGGAGAATCTTTTAGAAGTGATCAATCCGATAAGTTCAGAAAATTCAATTCTCAGACCATCTCTGTTCTTTGGAATCTTCAAGTCTCTTATCAGGAATGTATCATATAACAATCACGACCTCTCACTCTTTGAGATTGGAAAAACTTACTCTGCTGATAAGAGTAGGAACGAAGAATCTTACTCTTCATTCATCCTCCTGAGTGGCAGAAGACATCCTGAGATGTATTCTGAAGAAAAAAAAGAAATATATGAACTTTTTGATATTAAAGGGCTTGTTGAATCTTTGATGGATTCTCTCCAGATAAAGAGTTACTCTGTTCATAGCATCCAATCTAAACTGTTCAAAGTCGGAACAGCTATACAATATATGATCGGTAATGATATTTTGCTTACATTAGGAGAGATAGCTGATTCATTCACAAAAGGAATGAGAATCAGATATCCTGTTTATGGCGCTCAGATAGAACTAGATAAAATTGTGGAAATCATGAAAAATAGAAGTGTGATCAGATATCAGCCGACACCTGTCTATCCATCAACGACAAGAGACATAGCTTTGTGCTGCGATGAAAATATGGAGAACGCTACCATAATAGACTGCATCAAATCAGTCAAAAACGAAATCATTGAAAATGTAGAGCTTTTCGATCTTTATCATGATAAGTCTCTTGGATCCAGAAAAAAGAGCATGGCATACTCCATAACTTATAGGAGTTCAGATAGGACTTTAACAGATGATGAAGTAAATAAAACACAAGAGAAAATAAGATCTGAATTAGTATCCAAATTGTCTGTAGAACTCAGATAATCCATCTTCAAAAATAGATTGATTAGGAAGACCAGGATGCGTTTTTATACCGCTTCCTGGTCTTCTTTTTTTTAATCCAAAGCACTGCCTGTATTCAGAAAAATTAAAAATATTCAAGAAATCTATCGTCTTGCGTATTGTGGAAAATTTTTATTTAGGGTAAAATAGTTGATAAAAGGTGAATAAAGGTGAACATGGAAGGCAATAGTAGCAACAACGCAATCGAGACTCTCTATGCAGGTGAATTTACGCACTCCATGGATTCACAGCGTCGTGTTGCTATTCCAAGTGAATGGAGAGCGAAAGATGGGGATAACAGGTTTTATGTTCTTCCGGGCAGGCATAATGCTGTGCAGTTGATGCCGTATCATACATTTAAGAGCATGGCAGAGAGACTGAAAAAGGTCTCAAGTGTAGATCCCAAAGCATCGCTGGCTCTTGCTAAATTGGGTGCAAGTTCAAGAGAATGTCTTCCTGATAAACAGGGAAGAGTTCATATTCCAGAACAACTACTTGAACATGCCCAGATTAAAAGGGGCAGTGATGTTGACAGTGAACTTGTAATGGTGGGAGTATTCAACAGCATTCAGATATGGTCGACTGCTAATTGGAGCAGACAACAGATGAGCTATGAAGAAATGCTTGATGTTGTCCAATCAATAGATGAAATAAAATAAATCCTATTGTTTAGAGAATTAACAAAATAGTGAGCATGAATCATGGATCAAGAACAGCTAAACATCAGACATACCCCAGTGATGCTTCATGAGGTTTTGGAGCATTTGATACCTGCTGAAGGGAATATCAGAGTTATCGATGGGACACTAGGATTTGGAGGACATTGTGAAGCAATACTTAAACATAATTCTGCGGCTATAGTACTTGGTTTGGACAGAGACTCTGAAGCAATAGAGTCATCACAACATAGATTTGGCATGATGGAAGACAGAGTAATCATTCACAAGGCAAAGTTCAGTGAAATGTCTGATGTAGCTTACGCGATAGGATGGGAAAAAGTAGATGCGATACTTTTAGACATCGGAGTATCATCTGTCCAAATAGATGAAGGATACAGAGGTTTTTCCTTCAGAAAGAATGGTCCACTTGACATGAGAATGGATGCTTCACAGGATACGACAGCAGCAAAAATTCTTAATCGAAAAAGCATTGAAGAGCTTACTGCGATTTTTAGAAACTATGGAGAGATAGATGGTGCGATGAAACTTGCAAGAGCGATAGTTTCAAGAAGAACGACAAGAAGCTGGGCATCAACTGAAGAGTTCTCTCAATTGTGCGAAGATGTGGTACCAAGTCCAAGAAGGAATGCCCCACCTGTTTCAACTCTCTGCTTCCAGGCTTTAAGAATAGCTGTTAATGATGAATTAATTCAGCTTGAAAAAGCAGTTGAGAAGGGGATATCTATTTTGAATAAAGGTGGACGCATAGGAGTGATAAGTTATCACTCACTTGAGGACAGAATTGTAAAAAATATTTTTCGAAGAGAATCGACTGATTGTTTATGTTCCAAGAAATTACCTATATGCAGATGTGGTCACAAAGCATCAATAAAACTTGTGACAAAGAAACCATTAGAGCCTTCTCAAACGGAAATAATCAACAATAGAAGAGCTGCGGCTGCCAAATTCAGAATAGCTGAAAAGATTACTTAAACCAGGGTTATTATAAGGAGTTGGATTCAGATGAATCTAAGGGCCAGGAAAAGCACTCTCAGGCGTGACCTGAAAGAAAATAAAAAAGGGAATAATATATTTGTTAAGGTCGTGATATATTTGGCTGTAATTGCGGCATTAATATTGGGTGTGTTTGGATCTGCTGTATATTTCAATGGACAGAGTCAGAGACTCAATAGAGAGATAGCTGTAAACGAAACCGAAATATATAAGCTTGACAGGGAAATACAGAATCTAAAGTTTTCAATAGAAATAAAAAGCAAGAGAGACTATATTTTTGAGAAGATAGCTCAGAATAATTTAGGACTCCGTCCTGCAGATCCCAATCAAATAGTCAAATTAATTCCTTCCGTGTACGATTTTAAAAATGAAACTTTCAAGGCAAAGAAAATTGCGTATTCCGCTAAAAATCCAAAGAACACGAAAATTGTCAGCGATTAGCAAGCTTAATGCAAAATGTTAAAAAATTATGGGTCGTAAAAGTTTCTTAATTAAGATACTAACTATCACGATCATAATCATTTCTCTTTTTGTCTACCTTATTGCCCATTTGTATTATCTTCAAATAGATCAACACAAAGAACTATATGAGAAGGCTAAAAAGAAATATACTGCTGTCAAAAAAATGAAGGGTTCGAGAGGGGAAATATATGACAGAGAAGGCAATCTGCTTGTAGGAAACATTCCCTGTGTTGATGTCAGAGCAGACCCTAACCTTATAGGCGACAAGTACGAATCCAAAAAAACCGCAAGATTTTTTGCATCAAAATTAAAAATTCCTTATGGCAAGCTTCTAGAAAGATTTAACAGAAAAAAGATAGACGAAAAGGAAATACATGAAGTAATAATTAAAAACCAAATATCTCTGGATGAAGCAAATTATTTAAAAGAAGAGATCAAGAAAAAGAAAATAAAAGGGATTTTCTTTTTTGACAGCACCAAGAGATATTACCCTAAAGATGAACTGCTTTCTAATGTGCTAGGATTTATAAATTCAGATGATGTGGATTCCATACCGATTTCAGGCATTGAAAGTGCTTATAATAGTATTCTTTCTCCGGCGCAATCAAATTTGACCGTATATGAAAGAACAAGAGACGGTATTCCTCTTTCCTATGGCAATAACCGTTTTGAAGACAAGAAAGAAGGGGATAACATTTATCTTACAATACATGAACCTCTTCAGTCGATTCTCGAGGAAGAACTGGACAAGCTTATGGAAAAATGGAAACCCAAAACCGTTTATGCGGTTATGGTTGAACCCAGTACCGGCTCCATAATTGCAATGGGACAGAGACCTTCTTTCAATCCCAATAACAGAGCAAGCATGGACACGGATAATTGGCAGAATAAGATTGTTACTCAAGGATTTGAACCTGGTTCTATAATGAAACCTCTTGTTATAGCCAAGGCATTGGATTCAGGAGTTATGAAGCAAAGTACAATATTTGACTGTGAGAAAGGAAGATGGTTTTATGCAGGAAAAATACTCAGGGATTCTCATCCTTATGAGAAGTTGACTGTAGCTGAAATAATACAAAAATCAAGTAATATTGGAACAGCCAAGATAGCTTTAGAATTAGGGAAGAAAGAGCTTTACGATCTATTTGTTGATTATGGATTCGGACAGGAAACAGGATTGCCTTTTGATCCTGAAGCAACTGGTATATTAAGAAAATACGAGAAATGGGATAGTTTATCAGTTACCAGGTTTCCGATTGGACAGGGGATTTTAACCACACCAGTTCAGATATTAAGTGCATACACAGCTCTGGCAAACGGGGGAGTGAGAATGAAACTCAGGATCGTTGATAAAATTGAAAGCAGCGATAATGGTAAATTATATAATTTTCCTATAAAAAAAGGAGAGAGGATATTTAGTGAAGAAACGGCAACAGAAATAGTGGAAATGATGAAATTGGTTACAGAAACAGGAGGTACTGCTACGAAGGCTCATATTCCGGGTTTCAAAGTAGCCGGAAAAACTGGTACTGCCCAGAAATGGGTAAATGGAGAATATTCGCATTCTCAATTTGTTGCAAGTTTTATAGGATTTGTACCTGCTGATAATCCTGCATTCGTTCTGCTTGTATCTCTTGATGAGCCGCAGGGAGCGAGTTATGGTGGTATAGTTTCAGCTCCTGCTTTTGCCCAGATTGCTGAAAAGGCTTTGAAATATATGGATATAATGCCTACTGAGGCTCTAGATGCCAATACTGCTAAAAATCAATAATATTATGATTTGATGGGATATATCGCTTAATGCGGAATAATGACGAAAAGCTCAGATATCTTTGATCAATAAATTGAGTTCTGAATTTTCCTGAAGAGCTTCTAGTTTTTTCAGAAGAGAGTCAAATTTTTCACTTTGGGCGTAAGGGAAATTGAGAGTTTCCTTATAATTAAGAAGTTCCAGCTTTGAAATGACATATCTTACAGAGATAGTAGTAATACATTTTGAAGGCTGGTAACCCTGGGAAGTATTACTATTCGTGCTAACAGGCGAGATGATCTTGGCAGAAACCAAACTATTAAGGATTTCTCCTGTGAGATTGTAGGGAAGTTGTAGTTTTGTTGAGAGTTCTTTTGCGTTCATCGCGGTATCTTTTACCTTGAAGTTATCAACTATTGCTTTCATGGTCATAAGTGCCAATATTTTTCTTTGGCGGAAACTTATATTTTTTATCGAGTAATCAAATTCGTGAAGTTCAATTGTGTCAATATAAAATGAGAGCTGGGCTCCGGCAAGGACTATAATCCAGTTTGCCTGAACCCAGAGAAGGAATAGAGGCAAAGCTGCAAAAGTTCCGTAAATGCCATTATATTTGGTTATAAATAGTTGGAGGTCAAAATATGTAAACTGAATTATATTGAAGATAGTTCCAACTATTATTGCAGGAATTATGGCTGAAGTGAGCTTCATTTTGGAGTAGGGCATAATCCTGTAAACGAAAGTAAGAAGGATCCATATGGCAAGATGAGAGAAAATAGTCGGGAAGAGAATGATTATATATTTTGGAAGATAGTTGTTTACTCTCATATCTGATGAAAGAAAAGCCGTAAAACTTGCTGAAACTACCAGTAGAATAGGGCAGATGAAAAACATAGAGAGATAGTCTGTGACTTTCCTTAGAAATATTCTGCCCTGCTTGACCCTCCATATTTCATTGAAAGCATTTTCAATATTGCTGAAGAGTTTGATTATTGTCCATAGAAGAAGGATAACGCCAATTCCAGCAATAAGCCCTCCGGCTGTTCTTGATAGAAGATTTTCGGAGAAAGTAAGAATTTTATCCAATACTTGCTGCTGGTTTTTGAGTATATCCATCAATTCCAGCCTGAGCTTATCTTCAAGTCCAAAACCTTTAGCAATCGCAAACGCCAAAGCTGCTACAGGAACTACAGAAAAAACAGTGTAAAAAGTAAGGGCTGAAGCTTTGAGATAACAATTATTCTCTCTGAAACCTCTTATTGTAAGCGCAATTATCTTGTATATCCTGATAAAAAGAGTTTTGATTTTTTTCCCTTCAGTTTCAGAATACTGCCAGATATCCTGTGATAAGGTTCTATAAAATTTCTTAAACATAGTTTTATCCTAGTCTGGTTTTCAGTTTTAGAATTCGGCTATCTAAGCGAAAATATTTTTTGGTATTATTTCTTTTCAAAACGGTTTTCTGTGCCGTTCAAAAGCCTTATGATATTGGATTTATGTTTAATAATTGCTATCAGGCTCACTAAAGCGACAAAGATCTGAAGCGTGGCAGATATCGGATAAACTCCTGTCTGTGAAAGGACAGTAGTAGCAATGGAGACTATTACAGCGGCCAATATGCTTGCTAATGAGACATAGCGCGAAATTTTAAATATAAGAACCCAGAATATCAGGCCAATAAGTACTGCCAGCGGGCTTAAGGCTAGAAGTGCTCCGGCACCAGTCGCTACTCCTTTTCCTCCCTTGAATTTAAGGTATATCGGGAAAATGTGTCCCATAAATGAACCTACAACAGCCAATATTATACATATATCTGCTGAAGATGAGCTGAGAACTATATATTTTGGGAGAATAAAAATAGTTAGGAATGAAGGAAGGAATCCTTTTAGGAAATCGAGAAGAAAGCAGAGTTTGCCCCATTTGCTTCCAACAACTCTGGTGACATTTGTGGAACCGATATTTTTACTTCCGTGCTCTCTGATGTCTATTTTATTGGCTTTGCCGATAATAAAACCCCATGGAATTGCCCCGAAAAAGTATGCTATAAAAAATATGGCTAGCATTTCAGTAATCAGCATAAAATTGCTCCTTTCTGTCAGATTTAGTGAAAATTTAAATCAATTGCATATGATATTAAGTATAATCTTTTTTCCCTGAAATTAATAATAAAAATCTAAAAGAAATCTATGAGTAAAAAAATAAATCTTGAAGTATGTGTAGATAATACGGAATCTGTTGATATAGCTAGCCAGATTGGAGTACAAAGACTTGAGCTCTGCAGTGCTCTTGCTTTGGGAGGATTGACTCCTACTGCTTCGCTTATAAGATATGCCAGAAAAAACAGTACAATCTCTTTGCATACGATGATTCGTTTGAGGGCAGGAGATTTTTGTTTTTCTGAGAAAGAAATTGATGCTATGCTTTACGATATAGAAGTTGCGTATGCTATGGGGACACATGGAATTGTAATAGGCGTTTTAAAAAGTGACTTCACGATAAATACCAGGGCAGTCGAAAAAATAGTTACTTATGCAAAGAAGCTAAGTCTTGAAGTTACTTTTCACAGGGCGTTTGATTCTGTTCCGGATATCAGAGAAGCTTTAAGTCTGTTAATTGACCTTAAAGTAAAAAGAATTCTTACTTCTGGCTCAAAAAATACGGCGATTGAAGGAGTTGAACTTATAAGGCAACTCAATGAGTTTGCGGCAGGAAGAATAGAAATTATGGCCGGAAGTGGAATAAATGCATCCAATGTTTCAGAAATAATCAACAGAACCGGTATCAAAGACATTCACGCATCGGTGGGGGAGAAGGTAAACAAATTTAAACAAACTTTACTTAAACTAGGCGCTGAATCTTCAGATTTTAGCTATCAAAGAACAAGTTTAGAAAAACTTACTGCTTTGAAAAGAGCAGTATTATAATGATATTATTTTAATTTCCTACCTATTAATAAAGCTCGAAGAGTTTCTTCCACTCTGTGTTTTAAAAGGACGGAGGCTATTTTCGGATTCAGGATTTCTTCAAGTTTTGCAGGATAGTCCTGGATTGAGGAAAGATAATCAATCCCATAGGCATGAAGCCCATATGCATCTTCAGAAAGGGCGCCAGATATAAGGAGGACGCTTTTATTGTATTTTTTAGCCAGTTTAGCTACACCGAAAGCGACTTTTCCATTAGCTGTCTGAATATCTGTTTTTCCTTCGCCGGTGAAAATGATGTCAGAGTTTTCAATTGCTTTTTCCGCGCCGATAGTCTTAAGTATGTAATCGACTCCTGAAACAGCTTTTGCATTGAAGAACTGCAGGAATGCATATCCCAAACCACCTGCCGCGCCTGCTCCGTTTTCAAGAGATTTGTCGAAACCGAAGCTATGTGCTGCAATTTTCGCAAATTGAGCGATTCCTCTGTCAAAAAATTCCAGGTTCTCTTTGAGTACTCCTTTCTGAGATCCGTAAACATATGTGGCTCCGTTTATCCCAAACAAGGGATTTTTTATATCGCTAAGTATAGTGAATTCTGATTCATAAATGCGTTTATCCACATTGCTGCTGTCTATAAAGACAATCTTCTGGATATTGAAGAGAACTCCTGTTAATCTTTTCTTTTCAGCGTCAAAGAATCTATAACCGAGTTCTTCAATCAGCCCCAATCCTGCGTCGTTAGTACCACTTCCGCCAAGACCTATTGCGAATTTCCTATATCCTTTTTCGAGAGCAAATCTGATTTGTTCGCCTAACCCTTTTGTCGTTTTTAATTCTATATTTTTTCTACTTGATTGAGGAAGGCCTACAGTCTGGGAGCATTCAATAATTGATATGTCATTTAAAAAGCCTAATTTTGATTCGACTTTCAACCCTTCGAGATTTGTGAATTTAGAAGAAACCTGGCACCCATTTGTTCCAGGCATTAGCGCATCAAGAGTTCCTTCTCCACCATCAGCTACTATAAAACTTTTTATCTCTGATTCGGGGATGACTTTCAAAATAGCTTTAGTCGAAATATTTATAATTTCTTCTGAGGACATACAGCCTTTATAAGAGTCAAAAGCCAAAACTATATTCATTAATTAGAAGCCTTTTATATTGTTTTATTAAATATGTTACCAATCTATTGCAGAAGATAAGATAAGTATATCGATCATATCATTTCTTTATAGTTTAATATGTGATTAGAAGTTGATTTTCAGTTTTATTTACTTATAAGTTTATAATGAGTTGTGTTTTAAAATCCAAAACAAATTAGCAAAGGTAATTACATGATTCCTACTAACAATCAGAAACTCATTAACTGGGTGAAAGATATCCAGGCAATGTGTGCGCCAGATAGTGTTGTTTGGTGCGACGGCACAAAAGCTGAATACGATCAGATGATTAAAATTGTAGTCGATGGAAAACTTGCGAAACCTCTTAAAAAGCGCCCAAACAGCTATCTATTCCGTTCAGATGCCTCTGATGTAGCAAGAGTGGAAAACAGGACATATATCGCATCTAAAAGAAAAGAAGATGCAGGGCCTACCAATAATTGGGTTGATCCTATTGAGCTTAAGGAAACTATGAAATCTCTTTATACTGGATGTATGAAAGGACGAGTGATGTATGTGATTCCTTTCTCAATGGGGCCGATAGGTTCTCCAATAGCAAAAATTGGCGTAGAAATAACAGATTCTCCTTATGTCGTTGCAAACATGCATATTATGACAAGAGTAGGGGGTAGGGTTCTTGAAGTTTTAGGGGATAAGGGCGAATTTATTCCTTGTTTGCATTCAGTGGGAAAGCCTCTTCTTTCCTGTCAGGATGACAATGGCCAGTGGCCCTGCGCTCCTCTCGATAAAAAGTACATATCACATTTTCCTGATGATCGCTCTATATGGTCTTATGGTTCAGGTTACGGTGGAAATGCGCTTTTGGGGAAAAAATGCCTGGCTCTTCGTATCGCATCAGCTCAGGCCAAGGATGAAGGTTGGCTGGCAGAACATATGCTCATTCTCAAGGTGACAAATCCCGAAGGCAAATCTAAATACATAGCTGCAGCTTTTCCTAGTGCTTGCGGAAAGACTAATCTTGCAATGCTTGTACCGACAATTCCGGGATGGAAAGTTGAAACAGTCGGTGATGATATAGCATGGATGAAATATGGATCTGACGGAAAGCTCTATGCTATTAATCCTGAAGCAGGTTTCTTTGGAGTAGCTCCTGGTACATCGATGGATTCGAATCCTAATGCAATGCATACCATCGAGAAGAATACAATCTTTACTAATGTTGCTTTGACAGAAGATGGTGATGTATGGTGGGAGGGAATAGGGTATGATGCCCCTGGAACGCTAATCGACTGGAATGGTAAAGAATGGATTCAAGATAAAGAAAACAAGGGACAGAAACCAGCGGCTCATCCGAATTCGCGTTTCACTACCCCTGCAGCCCAATGTCCTTCAATAGCTTCAAATTTTGAAGATCCTGCCGGTGTACCTATTGATGCGATACTTTTTGGCGGGCGCAGGCCTTCTACTATTCCTCTTGTCCATCAGTCTCGCAATTGGAATCATGGCGTTTTTATGGGATCCATAGTGGGCTCAGAAATAACTGCTGCTGCGTTGGACTTGAAAGCAGGAACTATCCGTAGAGATCCTTTCGCAATGCTTCCTTTCTGCGGCTACCATATGGGAGACTACTTTGCGCATTGGATTAAAGTTGGAACTAAGTCCACTCCTGATAAGCAGCCTAAATTTTTCTTTGTTAATTGGTTTAGAAAAACTAAAGAGGGAAAATGGTTATGGCCGGGATATGGAGATAACAGCAGAGTTTTAAAGTGGATATTTGAGCGTTGTGACGGAGTAGGAAAAGCAGTGGAAACCCCTATTGGCTTTATGCCCACACTTGATGCAATAGACAGGCCAGAATCAGTATCAGCACAGGATATGCAGGAACTGCTCTCTTTAGATAAGGATGGATGGAAGAAAGAACTTGCCGATGTAAGAAGCGAGCATTATCCGAAATTTGGCTCGAAACTCCCTAAAGAACTACACGCTCAGCTAGATGATATAGAAAAGAATCTGTAAAGGAAGATCAGGACAAAACCCGGCTTTTTTAACCGCCGGGTTTTTATCAGATATCTTTATTCTTTATAAGTTTTTTTGCAATCTTGTCGCGTTTCTTATAGAGAAATAAACCGAGCTTTTTGGATATCATATGAAAGGCTATTATTAGGACTACAAGGACTCCCAGAGCTATATAAATTCCTTCTTTCATCTGTTTCATATACTCTTCAAGAACAGGTATATTGGAACCGAAAAAGTAACCAACAAGTATCCACACTGGAACTGAGATAAACGCAGCGAAACTGTCAATGAGGAAAAACTTTATGAAGGATTTCCTAAAGACACCCATTGAAAAATAGATTGGAGTTCTGAGGCCAGGCATAAAACGCGCAAAAAATATCATATAACTTCCATATTTTCTTGAAACTATTTTTGCTCTTGCCAGGTTTCTTCTTCTTAAAATTTTTGAAATGATTTTTGTTTTCAGGAGGCTTTTTCCCCAGTATCTGCCAGCTACATAAGCTATGCAATCGCCGACTAGTACGCCTGACATTCCGACAAGTATTGTTTTCCAAATGCTTGTAACATGGTATGAGACCAGAATACCGCTGACAGTCAGTGTTATGTCTTCAGGAATAGGAAGACCAAGTCCGCAGGCAAGAAGTACAAGGAAAACTACAAGATAGCTGTAAGATTCATAAGGGAGAATCAGTTGAAATAAGCTGGATAGCATCAATCTCCTTTTACGCTGTTAATGTGTGAAAGAGCCTTATAAAGCGCTTGAGTGCCAAGGTTTTCCAAGCCTATTGCGGAGGCAGAAATATAAAGCTGGTTAGCCAGAGCAAGACCAGGAAGAGAAAGGTTCATTCTGCGGGCTTCTTCTAGAGCTATTCCCATATCTTTAATAAAATGTTTTATAAAGAAACCAGGGTCAAAATTTTTATTTATTATCCTTCTTCCGAGATTGTTTAATGAAAAAGAGGCAGCAGCTCCCTGTCCAATTATATCAACTAACTTATTTTGATCCAATCCTGCTTTTTGTGCATATAAAAGTCCTTCTACAACACCCACCATAGTTGATGCTATAACTATTTGGTTTGACATTTTAGTATGCTGTCCTTTTCCGGGACCGCCCATAAGGGCAATATTCTTGCCCAGAAGCTTGAATAGAGGCAGGATTTTATTAAAGGTTTCTTCATCACCGCCTACCATTATGCTTAAAGTTGCTTCCTTTGCTCCAATATCTCCACCTGAGACAGGGGCATCAAGAGACCCAATATTTTTATTTTTGGCTTCCTTATAAATTTTTTCAGCAAGAGCAGGAGTAGAAGTGGTCATATCTATTATGTTAGAACCATGTCTGGCTCCCGCTAGAACTCCATTGTCGCCGAGGTAAATATCTTTCACATCTGCAGGGTAGCCTACTATAGAAAATATAATATCTGAATTGTTAGACACTTCAGCAGGAGATGAACATACTTTTGCTCCTAAAGAGGCAAGGAATTGAGTTTTGGATTCAGTTCTGTTATAAACAAAGGCATTATATCCTTTTTTAATAAGGTGAGCGCACATTGAGTTACCCATGACTCCTGTTCCAATCCAACCAATCTTCATAGTTTCACCTTGGTCAAAAGTATTATAAAGTAATTTTAAAAAGTTTTACCAATAAGTTCTGATAGAGATCTTTCGCTGTCAGCTTTCATTATTTCCTGAAAGAGGTCTTCCATTTGACCATCCATAATAGCAGGAATATTGAAAACTGATATAGAGAAACGGTGATCTGTGATCCTGTTTTGAGGAAAATTATAAGTTCTTATTCTTTCACTCCTGTCACCGGTACCTATTTGCTTTCTCTTGGAATCAGCATGCTTGCTAGCTTCTTCCTGTTGTTTTGTCTCCAGAAGCCTGGCTCTAAGTATGCGAAGAGCCGTAGCTTTATTTCTATGTTGAGACTTTTCCTGCTGAGAAGCAACACTTACTCCAGTAGGAATATGTGTAACTCTTACGGCCGAATCAGTCCTATTAACATTCTGACCGCCTGGGCCGGATGATCTGAAATAATCAAAACGCAGATCGTCCGGTTTAATATCTATTTCAACTTCTTCTGCTTCAGGCAGGACTGCAACTGTAATAGTGGATGTATGAATTCTTCCTCCAGCTTCCGTAAGAGGTATTCTTTGTACTCTATGAACACCGCTTTCGTATTTCAGATAAGAATAAATACGGTCGCCTGTTATAGAAAAGATTACTTCCTTTATTCCTCCTACAGCGTTACTGGTAAAGTCAAGAAGCTCATGTTTCCATCCTTTTATTTCAGCAAATCTGCAGTATGCCCTGTAAAGTTCACCTGCAAAAAGACCTGCTTCATCTCCTCCGGCAGCAGGCCTCATTTCCACAATTATATCGCGGTTATCGTTAGGATCTGGTGGCATAAGAAAAATTTTGACTTTATTTTCAAGAACTGAAACTTCTTTTTGGAGTAATTCGAGGTCAATTGCAACCATCTGCTTCATCTCTTCGTCCTCTTCAGTCTGCAGGATATTTTTGTTTTCTTCAATTTGTTTGAGAACAGCTATCCATCTGTCGAATGTAGAAAGTAGTTCAATAAGTCTTTGTCTTTCACGGGAAACTTCTTTATATTCAATTTGTTTCGTGAATATATCTGGTTCAGTAAGTCTTCTCTCCAGGATTTCAAATCTTTCTTTCAAGGATACAATATGATTGGATATGTCTGACGGGATCATTTTCTGAGAATTGGACTTTTTCGAGTATAAAAATTATACGGATTCAAAATTGAATCCGTAAAAGAAGCTAATTAGCTGTGTGTTATTTAATTCCGTAACGCTTGCGGAATTTTTCCACGCGACCGGCAGTGTCAACAAGTTTCTGCTGTCCGGTAAAAAACGGATGGCAAGCTGAGCAGATACCGAGCTTCTGGTCAGGGATAGTAGATTTTACTTCCCAAACTTTACCACAGGCACATGAAACCTTTGCATCTGTGTATTTTGGATGAATGTCTTTTTTCATTTTTGTAACTCCATTGTATGTAAATTGAAATTATACGCAAAAAAGAAGTATCAAATTAGTACTCACAAGAGAAAAATCAAGAAAGTATTAGATTGAGAATGCTAAATTTATGAAAAACAGCTGAATGTAACAGGTTTTCAGTTTACGACAAAAGTCTGTCTGCGGTTAGGTCCTACAGAAATAATTCCAATATCTGATTCAACAAGTGCAGCTATTTTTTGAAGATATTTTTTTGCATTTTCCGGAAGATCACTGAAAGAGCATGCTTCAGATGTAGGAGTATCCCATCCAGGATATTCTTCATAGACTGGGACAGCTACTGCGATATCTGCCGTATCTGATGGCATGTCACTAACGATTTTGCCATTTACATTGTAAGCGTTACAAATTTTAAGAGTCTTGTATCCGTCTAGCACATCGAGTTTTGTTATAGCGAGTTTGTCTATGCCGTTAATCATACAGGAATATCTAGCAGAAACGGCATCAAACCAGCCGCATCTTCTTGGTCTTCCAGTTGTAGCTCCGTATTCCCTACCTGAGGCTCTTAGCTTTTCTCCTTCGTCTCCGAAGAGTTCGGTAGGGAATGGGCCTTCTCCTACTCTTGTGCAGTAAGCTTTCATTACTCCCACAACACTGTCAATGTATTTAGGAGAGAGGCCAGAGCCTGTGCAAGCTCCGCCTGAAGTAGTATTGCTGCTTGTGACAAAAGGATATGTCCCGTAGTCAACATCTAACAGCATTCCCTGAGCTCCTTCAAAAAGAATATTCTTTTTGGCTTTTGCCATTTTATTGATTGTCAGAACTGTATCGGTAATATAGGGTTTGAGGAATATGGCAGCATCTGCAAGCTCTTTCCATTCTGCATTAGCATCTATGAGCTCGGCATCATGGCTTGAGAAAATTTTGTTATAGAAATCAACTTCGTTTCTGAAGCGTTCTTCAAATCGCTTTAAATCGAGCATTTCCAGGGCTCTAATTCCGCGTCTTGCGGCTTTATCTGCGTAGGCAGGACCAATGCCGCGTTTTGTTGTGCCTATTTTCTGGTTTTTATCCCTCAAACCGTCCATAAGGCTGTGATACTTAAAAATAAGATGACATCTGGTGCTTACTTCGAGTCTGCCCGTGAAATTGATTCCGGATTGTTCTAATTCTTTTATCTCTTTGACTAGAGCTTTAGGGTCAACTACTACTCCATTGCCTATAATGCATAGAGCATTGGGTCTGAATATGCCTGATGGAACCAGATGAAGGACATATTTATTGCTGCCTATCTCGACAGTATGCCCAGCGTTGTTTCCTCCCTGATATCTTACGACTACATCTACTCCTTCGGTTAAAACATCTATAATTTTGCCTTTACCTTCGTCTCCCCATTGAACACCCACAAGAACAGTAGATTTCATTAGAAGTATTCCTTAATTAATTTAATTAAAATGTCAAAGATAATAGAAAAACAGTATTATTCAGAATTAAATTATATCCACTTAGAGAATCTAAATCAACAACTCTATTGGCTAATAACCGATTTCTTGGAATAAGTTAATTCTTATGATATTATTCAGAATATTCTTTAAGTAATTGAAATATATCAAAAAAGTGCGCTTGATGAAGAGAAAAAAGAAAAACCCTATTATTGAAAATCTTGAATATTTTTCGTTGCTTCTATTTATTGAACTAGTTAGAGTCATGAATAGAAAGTTAGTTTATTTTCTAGCGGAATTTATAGGTAAATTGTTTTTTATTTTAGACAAACGACACAGAACAAGAGCTATCGAGCATATTATCCATGCAGGAGTAGCAGAAGACAAAGTATCTGCTATAAGAATAGCAAGAGCAAGTTTCGTGCATCTAGTCAAGGTTGGCGTGGATGTAATTAAATTGGATCAATTTATAAACGCTGAAAACCTTCGATCCCATTTTAAAGTCCGGTTTGAAAGTAAAGAAACTGAAGAAGCTACCTGGAATTCTGAGTCCTATGTTTTTGTTGGCGCTCATTACGGCAATTGGGAAATATCAGGATTGGCGGTTTCAGTAGGAGTTAGACCTATTCTCAGCATAATGAGGCCTTTTGATAATAAAAAAATAGGAGAATATTTTACATCAAGGAGAAAAATGTTCAGGCAGGAAATCTGTTTACAAAAAAATGCTTTGAAACATTCTATGGCAGCTATAAGAAAAGGGAGAGCAGTTGGAATAATAGCTGATCAGCATGCAGGAGAGCACGGAACATTAACTACATTCTTCGGTCACCCAGCCAGTACGCATAAAACTCCGGCTGTTCTTCATTTGAAAACAGGCGCTACTCTTATATTCGGTGCTGCCAGGAGACTTGATGATAACTTTAATTACGAATTTGCGGTATATGGACCATTTAAACTTGAGAATCCTTCAGGAGATAGAGAAAAAGACATTCTAACACTTACTCAAAAATATACATCTGCCATAGAAAAAGAAATAAGAAGAGACCCCACTCAGTGGCTCTGGAGCCACAGACGCTGGCTCGATATTAATAGATAGTGACAAAAAAAATGGTCATAATTTACGAGAAGTATTCTACTCCTGATTCGAAGATTCGCTGGTTCATGGCAGCTATATCGTAAATATTTTTGTAAAGACCTTTTCCGATTCTTTCCGAGTGTCCCATTTTTCCAAAAACTCTACCGTCAGGGCTGCTTATTCCCTCAATTGCAAAATATGATCCGTTAGGATTGTAGAGAGGCGAGGTTGTCACAATTCCTTCAGGCGAACAGTAGTGCGTTGCTATCTGGCCTTTTTTCTGCATTTCAATAAAAGTTTCGGCTCTGAACTTGTTTGCCACAGTATATGGAATGAGCTTCAACTTCCCCTGAAGCTTACAGAACTGGATTTTTCACCCAGAGAAAGAAGCTTGGCTGAAGCCATAGTTGCAGGAAGGCTAATAGAGCCCGGCAGCGAACTTGGCACATGGCAGTGGATGAAAAATGTTTCATCCATAGGAGAGCTGACAGAAGAGCAATAGGACAATGTTGGGCTGAGCAGTGTTTATAACATAGGTGATAAGCTTCTGGCAATAGCATAGCGCAATACGGCAAATCCAAGGAGAAGCGCGATGACTGCCCCCTTGTTTCACTTGGGCATATTGTTGATTCCTCAGGATTTCCCATTACAAGCGAAATCTTCCCTGGCAACATAGGTGAACCTCACACATTGTCCGAGATTTTATCAAAGATGAAATATTTTGACACTTATCTTCCCGGAATGGCTCCGACGATAGTAATGGACAGAGGGATAGCTACAAAAGAAAACATATCGCTATTAAAGGAAAAGAATATTGATTATGTGTTGATAACCAGAGGGCCGAGAAACGCCCATTATTTTGAAGAGTTTGAAAATCACCTGAACGATCCTGAATTTAAATCCATACTCAGGCACAATAAAGAGATCTTCCTCAAAGAGGTCAAATCTGAGAATTCAATTACGGAAATACTCTGTATAAGCGAAGGTAAAAAAGAGAAAGAAGACGCTATTGAAATGAGATGGAAAGAAAGGGCGTCAGAAGACCTTTCTTCCTTGCAGAAGTCAATATTAAAAGGGAACATCAACCTTATCAGCAAAATTGAGAGGAAACTCGGTCGTCTTGAGGAGCGTTATCCTTCGCTGAATAAGTATTTTGCCATAGAGCTTATAAAAGATAAGATAGACCCTCTTCAAGCATCGGATATAGCCTTTTGCCAGAGAAGTGTTTTTGACATCGAAGAAGATAAGACAAACCCTCTTAACGGCACATATGTCATAGAACCTACGCTCAGAGAAAGAAGCCCGGAAGAGATATGGTCGCTGTACATGACCTTGACCAGAGTCGAAGAGGCGTTCAGATGCCTCAAGTCGAAACTTGGCACACGCCCCATCTTCCACCAGATAGCTCGGAGAACAAAAGGGCATCTCTTCATATCCATACTGGCATATCATATTCTGATAAATATAGAATATAAACTCAACGCATCCGGAGACACACGGAGATGGTCAACTATCTGTGATGCCCTTAAGACGCATCAGAGGTCTACAGTGATAATCACTGACACTAATCAGCAGATACATCATCTGAGAATCTCCTCTCAGCCTGAAGTCTGCCACCTGAAAATATATGAAGCATTAAAGATCAAACCGGTAAAAGATCTGAAGAAGTATATCGGCGCAAAGAGGTTGTAGGAGCCTAAAAAAATCAGCTCTAGCATCATTTTATGCGCTTAATAAACAAACTTGGGCTAAAGTTCAAATGGTTTTAGTATGGAGTGCTGTAACGCTGTAGATGAGCTCATCTGGAGAGTTAGTTACAAGGCAATTGAAAATCTGATTTGAAAGAAGGATGATGAGGCTGTTTATAAATCAGAACAAATCTTTTGGAACACCATCTTTTATATAACCGAGCTGAATTTTATCCGATGCGAAATCGACATTTGTTCTCCAGCCAGGACCTTTAAGGGTGAATGAGTCTGGAGTCCATAAGTTGTCGACTTCCTTGAAAGAATTAATGAAACAAGTCCGATAAGGAGATGTCTCGCCAGGTTTCAGCCAAACAATCTCGATAGGATAGAAGTAGCTAGAGCCAATATAAACTTTGACTTCTTCTTTTGTTTCAGGGTTTTGAAGTAGAAATACTCTGCAGTCTATTCCCTGTACATTAGTTGATTCAAGTTCTTCGATAAATTTCCAATAAAGGAAAGTCATTGTCAGATCTTCTGGTTTAAGTCCGAAGTTGGCCAGATTTGCTATTGCAAGACTGCTTTCATCAGCAATCACGCTTGGTTGGATTTCAGAATAGGGCTGGCCTACAGTATATGATTCATTTTTGTCAATTGTAATTTTAGCAAGCATCCTGGAAGGAGTGAATCTGATAGCAAATCTAATTGGAGAGGTAATAGTTTCTGAACCTTTTCTCTTGTGCGATACCTCACCCTGGAGAAGCCCCCAGGTATCTACTGGATGGTTTTTTCGGACTTGTTCAAGGAACTGTTGAGAAGTAAGGTTAAGCTCTGTGTCTGCTGATGCAATTGAGGTTAGAAGTATTATGGCAGTAAAAACCATAAAGGATATTTTAGGATATTTTCTTTCAGTCATAGAATTTTTTAATCGAGTTTAGGAATTAATAAGATATGACCCGTTGTAATATTATCGTTTTTAAGATTGTTTGCTTTCTTTATAGAATCAACTGAAACTTTGTAAGCTTTCGCAATTGTTGTCAAGGTAGCGCCTTCCTGTATAGTATATTTGTAGAATTTTCCCGAAGGCGGATTTTTTTCTGATAAAGCAGGCGAAGATAAAGATTTTGAGGATTTAACTGCCTCATTGACGGCTTTTGATGTTTCCTGTGCAATTTTATTGACTGCGGCATCTAAAGATTTTTGGGTTTGTACTTTATCCGATTGAATCTGTTGTTTTATTTGAGAAATTTCTTTTTCCAGCTGAGCATTTTTTTGTTTTTCAGCAGTCAGAGACTGTTTTAAAGAATTAATGTCATTGGACATGGAATAAAAAGTATCTTGAAGATATTTAACTCTTTCACTCAGAGTATTCATCTGGTATTCGTTATTTTTTAGAATAGTTAATATTTGTACCTGGGAACTTTTGGTATCGTCATAGGCTGAAACAGAAAGTCCAAGAGTTAGGATTAGAGCTGCTATAATTTTTGTTATATGTTTTTTCACGAAAGATCCTCCATTTTTTTTAGCAATAAATTCAATTTTATTGTAATTTTAAATCAGCTTAATTCAGTAGCATTAGATGAAATTCCCAGCGCAAAAATTGAATTAAAATTAAAATATTCCTTCAAGTGACCAATACATTCTGTTTCGGCTTTTCTCATTAATTTTCTTTTAGAAGAGCTAATGTCATCCAATCCAGCGATATGAAGAATGCCGTGAACGACATAGAGTATAAGCTCTTCAGCGAAATTTAAATTTCTTTCTTTAGCTTCTAATTGGGCTTTTTCCACACAAATAAAAAGCTCGGAGAAGATGCTAAAATCAGCTTCCAGGAATCCATCAGCAATATAGCTGAAAGAAATAACATCTGTAATTCCTGTATGTTTCATGTATTGCGAGTTGATAACTCTTATCTGCTTATCTGAAACAAAGTTAATTACTATTGCTGAATTATCAGGTACTTCCAGTCCGACAAACTCTATTGTTTTGGATACTAGCCTAGGAAAAAGATGCCTATTAATTATAAGTTTTGATTTTTTGGGTTTTGAATAGTAGACTTTCATTGTCCTTGTTTTCTTTGTGTTCGGTAGGATAACTTACTCTTGCATGAAGCATTGAAGTTAATGTTCTTGTGATGCACTGCCTGATTTTCGAAAGTTCTTCAAGAGATAATTTAGAATGGTTAAGCTGTCCCTCATGTATTTTCCTCTTTATGATTTCCCAAACCAATGTTTCAAGTCTTGCGGCTGTGGGTTTTTCCAGGGAGCGTGAGGCAGCTTCGCATGAATCGGCAATGCTTACTAGAGAAACTTCTTTGCATGAAGGTTTCGGTCCCGGATATCTGAATTCTTTTTCAGATACCGGGCTGCTGTCGGGATTCTTGCTTTCTTCTACTGCTTTTTTATAAAAGAAATATACTAAATCTGTCCCGTGATGTTTTTCTATGGAACTCATAATAAGGCTGCCAAGTTTATATTTCAGAGCAAGGGTTATTCCGTCTTTGACATGGCTCATTATAATCATAGAGCTTATTCCAGGCTTCAGTGCGGCATGTAGTTCAGAAGCATGGGGATTGTTTTCAGTGAAATATTCAGGCCTTGATAATTTTCCTATATCGTGAAATAGAGCACAGGCTCTGGCTCTGGCGGGGTTTAGTTTAATTTCGATTGCAGCGTGTTCCGCCAAAGTAGCTACTATCAGTGAATGGTGGTAGGTTCCCGGTGCTTCTATTTGCAGTCTCTTGAGAAGAGGGTGATTGTAATCACAAAGTGCCTGAAGGCTCATATCAGTTGTTATGTGGAAAAAGGATTCAATGAAGAAAAGCACTCCCAGAGTAAGTATGCCAGTAACAAGAGCATTCAATGCACACAGGACAAAAAGAGGTAGAAGAAGCGTATTGACATTTGTAATTATCGGCTGAAAGAAGCATAAAAGCTCAGCGGGCACTAAAGTAAGAAAGATAGTTATTACGGATTTCCCAAAGAAATGCTTATAGTTTCGTGAATTTTGCACAGCAAGGGCACTAAAGCATCCAAGAGCCATACCTATAATCAAAGCATAATAACTGTCAACTTTGATTGCTGCTATCAGAGAGATAATTATTGAGGCGAAAACAGCTCCTCTGATGCCAATAAGCGCAGTAAGCAGAAGCGGTGCTAGTGCTAGAGGCAGTACGCAGTTCCTTAGAGTGCTTGGGATATTGAAATCGGAACTCAGGATATTAAAAAGTTTTAATGAAAAGAAAACGGCTAAGAGAGAAACAATCAAAACAAATACTGCGGTACCAATCTTATGATTATCAAAAGACATATTCTTATGAATATTGTAAAAATAAACAAAGGTAATAATCAACAAAACAAAGCTCATAGCCAGATTATACGAAAAGTTCTCGAAAAAATTTGCATAAGCGTTTCTTTTTGAGCGTTGGTTTTCATAGGCATCAAATTTTTCAAGACTGGAACCATCAATCTTATCTCCTTTCTTTATGATTATATCACCTTTGCGTATTTCGCGATAAACATCATTTTTTTCTGAAGCACTGATAAAGTTTTTTTCTGCATCCGTAAGCGATTCATCAAAAATAAGGTTGGGCTTAAGTAATTTGTATGAAACATTATATATTACTTTTTTCAGGATTTCTTTATTCTTATAGGTATAATCTGAAGAAACAGATTCTGCTAACTGTTTAGCAGCATCTTTGGTATTGGAAATCAGCACAGATGGCAAAGGGTTTCTTACATGTCTGCTTTTGTTTATTACGCTTATATAAGTAGTTTCAGGGTCTTGAATATTAGCTAAATCATCATCGGATATTATTCCTTTATAGACAATTCCTGAGAGTTTAGAACGGAAAAGTTCAAGTCGTTTTTCGTCATTTTTGAATTGAGTTAATACAAGAGCCGTTTCGTCATCTATGCCATATGTTTCTTTAAGTTCCTTGAATTTGATTTCGTCGGAAGAGTCAGAGAAATTTTTGAAAAAATTATAGATAGTGTCAATATCGGATTCGCTTAAAACATCATCGATATGATAAATTAATGGAGCAGAAAGAGATGCCTTTTCTTTTTGTTTATTCGTCTCAGCAGTATCGAGATAAGAAAAGCTGAAATCAGCATATACTGTCTTCGGAGCAAGCTGATCCCTGACCAGATAGAACTCTGATTGTCCGTCAATTGATGGAAATACCAGAACCAATGCAAAAAAAATCCAGAGAAGCAGAAAAAAAAGTGTAGTGATAGTTTTTGAAGTATTTAGATAATATGTAAGCGTCTGGCTTGATTTCTGTCTGAAAGAAGGACTTGCAAGTCCTTCTCTTTCCAGTTTTCTTCTTTTAAAGCTTTTATAAAGATTTATCATTATTTTTGAAGTGTAAAGGCAGTTGCATTTTAAATTTACTTTTTATCCTGTTCGTAGGCGGTTATTATTTTTTCAATTAATGGATTTCTAACAACATCTTTTGAATTAAATTTTATTATAGAAATCTCATCAATATTTTTTAAAATGCTGCATGCGTGATTTAGTCCCGATCTCTTATTGTGAGGCAAATCTGTCTGTGAAGGATCTCCAGTTATAACGCATTTTGATTCAAAACCTATTCTTGTAAGAAACATCATCATTTGTTCTACTGTAGTATTTTGCGCTTCATCCAAAATTATAAATGAGTTATTCAGTGTTCTGCCTCTCATGAAGGCTAGAGGCGCTACTTCAATAATATTATTTTCAAGAAGCCTATTGGCCTCATCAAATTCAAGCATATCATAAAGAGCATCATAGAGCGGTCTCAGATAGGGTTTTATTTTCTCTTCAAGTGTACCCGGAAGAAAACCGAGATTTTCTCCTGCTTCCATAGCCGGCCTAGTAAGAATTATTCTAGTATGTTTCCCATCTAAGAATGCTGAAATTGCAAGAGCCATTGCGAGGTAAGTTTTCCCTGTTCCGGCAGGGCCTATTCCAAAGACTATCTCTTTTGATTGAATGTCTCTTACATATGAGTATTGATTTTGAGTCCTTGGGATTATAGAGCCATTTTTTTTGCCGACTTTTATAGTTTCCATATGGAAATCTTTATCGGTATTAGACTCATTTAAATTCTTAAGACTGTTTGATATGATAATTTCAAAATCTTTCTGCTTGATATGATGTCCTGACTCGTGAAATTTAATCAGGTTTTTAAGTGCTACTAAAGCAATATCAAGTTTATCCTGATTTTTAGAGGATATTCTTAAAAGAGTACCCCTGGAAAGAATTTTGACATCAAATTTCTGTTCCAGGGTGCTTATATTCCTGACTATATCTCCCGCAAGTATCGCATTTACAGATGACGAATCAAGATGCAGTTCTTTTGATAACATTGTAATTGAAAGAACAGTTTTTTACGCTCTTATTTTCCTGAAGCAGGTATTTGGAGAACCATCCCTGCCTTTAATGAATTGGAATTGCCTAAAATGTCTTTATTTGCTTCTTTTATGACACCCCAACTGTTCCCATTTCCATATATCTTTTGAGCTATAGACCAAAGTGAGTCTCCTTTTTGGACTGTATAAGTTGAAGAACTCTGAGGTATTGTTGAAACGGCATTTTCCGGATTTACTTTCTCTCCTGATACTTCAGAAGCAACTACTGGTTCAGAAACAACTGGTGATTCTACTATTGTCGCAGATGCTTCTGGAACAGCGTCTACAGTGGAAGTAGCGCTTTGGGAAACGCTGTTTTCACTATATGGAGCTGGTGTTTGGGGTGGTTCCCATCCCTTATATGATTTTTGTATATAGTCTTTCCACTGTTGTTCTTCAGGTCCGTAATTGGTTCTTGCCAGTTCCGGGGCACAACTTGCAAGCAAAAGAGAAAATAACCCCAGTGAAATTAATACATAGTTTTTCTTCATCTTAGAGATACCGCCTTTATATTATTCAAACTTCTTGATTATAAGTGCAGCATTATGCCCACCAAATCCTAAGTTTACATTTAAAGCAGCTTTTATCTTTTTGCTTACTGCTACATTGGGTGTGACATTAATATCAATTTCAGGATCCTGTTCTACCATATTAATTGTAGGAGGAACAATGCTCTCATTAATAGCTTTTACGCAAACTATAGTTTCGATGCCGCCAGAAGCTCCAAGTCCGTGACCTGTACTTCCTTTTGTACTGCTAACATTGACTGTCTTTACATAATCGCCGAAAACTGCTTTATAAGCTATTGATTCCTGCTTATCATTCAGAGGAGTACTGGTGCCATGGGCATTTACATAGCCTATATCAGATAGAGACAAACCCGATCTTTTAATAGCGCTTTTAACGGCTTGAATAGCACCTGTGGCTCCGGGAGCAGGAGCAGTAATATGATGAGCATCTGCAGATGCGCCATATCCTACTACTTCAGCAAGAATATTTGCTCCGCGTTTTTTTGCATGTTCAAGTTCTTCAAGTATTACTACGCCTGCACCTTCAGCCATTACAAATCCGTCGCGGTTTTTGTCAAATGGGCTGCTGGCTGTTGTTGGAGTTGCATTTCTTGTACTCATTGCCTGCATAGAGCAGAAACCTGCGAACCCTACGGGAGTAATACTTGCTTCAGCACCACCAGTAATCATTATGTCAGCATCATCACGCTTGATTATCCAAAAAGCTTCTCCAATAGCATTAGCTGCAGAAGCACAAGCTGAGACTATACTGAAATTAGGCCCCTTAGCTCCGTATCTCATGGATATATTGCCAGCACCCAGGTCGATAATCATCATAGGAATAAGGAAAGGTGAAACTCTTTTAGGTCCTTTTTCTCTAAGTGTTGCTGCTTGTTCTTCAAGTGTCTGAAGTCCACCAATTCCGCTACTTACATTCACGCCCACTCTTTCAGGATTAACAGTGGAGAGGTCTTTAGGCAGACCTGCGCATTCCATGGCTTCGTCAGCTGCGGCTATAGCAAATTGGCAAAAACGATCAAGTCTTCTGGCATCCTTAAGAGACATGTATTTCTCAATGTCAAAATTCTTTACTTGTCCGGCCATCTTGGTTTTGAATTCAGTTGTATCGAAGTGTGTGACAAGGTCTATTCCTGACTTGCCGCTAACAATTGAATCCCAAAATTCATTTACATTGTTTCCTACAGAGGAAATAACGCCCATACCGGTTATTACTATTCTTCTTTCCATCTGAATTATCCTCAAAGAGTTGTTATGTTTATAAAAAAAGGGGCAAACGACTATTGCGAATGCCCCCTCAGCATAAATAAGTTAAAACTTACTTTTCAATGTGCGATTCAATGTACTTAATAGCGTCGCCAACTGTAGTTAGTTTTTCAGCATCTTCATCTGGAATGTCTGCTCCGAATTCTTCTTCGAGAGCCATTACGAGTTCTACCTGGTCAAGAGAATCTGCACCGAGATCTTCTACAAATTTTGCATTGTCTGTAGCTTGATCAGGTGATACTCCGAGCTGGTTAACTACGATCTCTCTTACTTTGTCCGCTGATGATGACATTTTTAGTCCTCCAATAATTTTTGGTTTTTTTGAAATGAATAAACTATATAATTTTCAGTTTCAATATTCGATGTTATAGGGGTAAATAAAACACAAATCAAGCAATTTTCAAACTTTTTTGAAAAATAGCTTCTTACTACATCAGCAATCCTCCATCTACATTCAATACCTGACCTGTAATGTAGGCTGAATCTTCTGTGCAGAAGAAGCAAACTGCTTTAGCTACATCATCAGGAGTTCCAGGTCTCTTCATAGGTGTTACCATCAGGAAAGCATCGATGGCAGCCTGAGGAAGTTTGTGTGTCATTTCTGTAGCTATAAATCCAGGCGCAATTGCATTGCATGTAATATTTCTTGAAGCAAATTCTTTTGCAACAGTTTTTGTTAAACCTATCAATCCAGCTTTAGAAGCCGAATAGTTAGCCTGTCCTACATTGCCCATTTTTCCTACGACTGAGGAGATATTTACAATCTTTCCTCCTTTTTTCATCATAGGGCGGACTATAGCTTTAATAAAATTGAAGGCACCAGTGAGATTGATATCAATGACTTTTTGCCAGTCTTCTGCTGTCATTCTGAGAAGAAGGGTATCTTTTGTGATTCCTGCATTGTTTACAAGAATATCCACGGAGCCGAAATGCTCTATGGTCTTTGCCACTGCTGCTTCAGCTTCGGAAAGCTTCGAAACATCAGCTTTGACGGCGAGAGCCTTGACTCCCTTTGCTTCGAATTCTTTAGCAGTCTGCTCTGCTACTTCGAGGAGTACATCCACCAATACAAGTGAAGCTCCTTCAGAGGCAAGCTTTTCAGAAATTGATTTTCCAATTCCCCGGGCGCCGCCTGTAACAATTGCAACTTTTCCTTCGAGTTTTTTGCAACTCATAAGTTTAATCCTTTTGTGTTATGGTTGATGGGTTATTTATAAGCTTCTAATGTCGCTACAGAATTAATATTAGCAGTAATCATATCGGCCTTAATCTTTTTTACTAATCCAGTAAGAACATTGCCTGGGCCAAACTCGATAATAGTATCGATACCGATAGCAGCCATTGAATTTACGCAATCAATCCATTGGACGCTTCCTGTAATCTGCTTAATGATGTTAGCCTTTAAATTCTGAGGATCTTTTTCCAGTTTTCCTATAAAATTCTGCGCGACTGGAAGTGAAGGGGTAGTGAGGGAAATATCGGTTAAATACGCGCCAAGTTTTTCCTCAGCCGATTTCATAAGCCTTGAGTGATATGCGCCTGCTACTTTTAGAGGAATAGCCTTCGCGCCTTTTTCCTTTAACAGTGCTACTGCAGCCTGGATTTTTGCTTCTTCTCCGCTAATTACTATTTGTCCTGAGCAGTTGATGTTTGCGACATCTGCGTCAGCAGATTGACAGCATTCTTTGATAACAGATAATTCGCTTTTCATTATGCTGGCCATTGTTCCTTTGGTTGCCAGACACGCTTCCTGCATGTAAGCGGCGCGTTTTTCCAGAATTTTAAGGCCGTCTTCGAATGTGAAAGCTCCTGCTGCATATAGAGCAGTGAATTCGCCAAGACTCAAACCTGCTGTAGCTTCAGCTTTAATTACAGGAAATTTTTGTCTGAAAGCTTCCAGGCAGGCTACGCTCATGACATAGATTGCCGGTTGACAATAGCGTGTTTCTGTTAACTTTGTATCAGGACCGTTGAAACAAACCTCGGAAATAGACCATCCCAGTGCCTGATCAGCCCTTTTGAAAATTTCTGCAGCGGCAGGAACCTGATCGAAAAGATCTTTACCCATTCCGACTGCCTGCGCTCCCTGACCTGAGAAAACAAACCCAAATTTCATGAAGACTTCTCCATTTTATTGTTAATTTTGAGTTATAAAAGTTTACAAATTGTAGGCTTTGTTCAGCCAAGAGGCTAGATATAACATATACAATTATATCAGATGGTTTTTAATTGGCAACAGCTTTAAAAAGAAAGTTGAGAATGTTTTAACTAAAGATTTGAAAGCCTGGTTTTATTCATTAGCCTGAGTTATGATTTCACTGTTATTATCATTGTCATCCGGTTGATTATATTTAATGTTTTTTTTCTTTACTGGAGACATTTTTTCCATTAGTTGAAACTTTATTTCACTTTTTAACTCTTGATTTAGATAACCAAGAATAGACCATCTCTCTTTATGATTAGAGTTATTTTGTCTTCCTTCTATCCAGTATTTATACCTTTGATTTAAAGTTTCGTCTATGGTATTGCCTGCAATCCATGAGTTAACAAAGTCACGGAATTTATCGGATTTTTTTTCGGGAGTTGGATATGCGAAAAAACCATTCCAGTTGCTTTTCCCCTGTATGGTTAATACTCTGAAGTCAGAATAAATGATATTTGTAGCGCATGCGGATTCTGCATCTGTTATCAGGACATCTGAAAGATTTTTTTCATAGAAATCGCTTTCAGATTCAAGGATGACTATTTTTTTCGGATTAACAAATAAAGATAAAGTTTCATACATATTGTTGTCTTTTAATACGCCATATGTAATTTTTTTATTATTGATGACTGATTTAAAATCCGGAAAGAGTTTTGTATCTTTAGAACGGATAACTGCGGCGATATGCATTTTCATGTATGGCATTGAATATGAAATGTTGGATTTTGCACTCCATAGCCAAAATCCTCCGATGGCGATATCGATTTCATAACCGGCATCCTGTAATTTTTTTAAATCATCAAGATTGTTTATAGGGTAGAATTCTATTCTCTGACAGTTAAGGTTGTCAGCCATATCAAAAATATTGTCTATATCATAGCCGACGAGGTCTCCATTTTTTCTGACATAACAAAAAGGCCACTTATTAGGTCTGAAAGCCACTTTGAGAATATGTGAATTTATTATTCCGTCAAATACATCGTTATCATCATAAATATTACCAGTTTGAATCGTATCGGGATTTTTCGACATGATTTCGTATTTTATATCCTTAGGGTATGTGAAATTCAGGAATTGAAGTTCCATTTTTCCCAGGTCTTTATTAAGATTATTCTGTAAAAGAACGGGTTTTAGTACTTCTCTTATTGAAATAGCTGCTGTTATAAAAACGATTGCTGAGATTGAAAACGCTGCTAAAAGTTTTTTTGGCCTTATAGAAAATTCCTTGTTTATTAAAAGACAGCACAGGACTGTAAAAGTTATTATGAAAACAGCTCCGCACGCATTATTTAGATAGACCAGAATATTCGACGTTATGTGGAAATAATTATATGTCTGTTCAGGAAGATTAGTTATTTTTAACAGATATGGCACTATGACAGAAGTATTTCCGAAAAGAACTGGGATACCTACTATGTAATAAAAGAATTGATGAATGAAAGTAGCTGGCTGTCCATAATCCCATTTTTCAAAAATAATGAAGAATATTATCAGGAATTTATAGGTTCCAGGAAAAGACCATGCTAGAGGAACGATTATATTTATATAGTTTTGCCTGGTTCGGATATTAGTTGTGTCAAGATCGTGTTTCCTGATTTTTTCTTCATCAAATTTATAAAGGGATTGGTATATAACAGGAAGAGCCAAAAAAACATTGCCGGTGGCAAAGGCAATCAATGCAGCTGGAAATATAAGGCTAATTAGTCGTTTGATAGAAATATCGTTTGTGCATAAAATTATTCCTGGTAAAACAAATACAGACATCACTATTAAATACTCTACAGAGAGCAACAGATACATCATTATTCCCTTGAGAATGTCAAAACCTATGGTTCCGAACATATACGAAGACATGATAAGAATTCCAAATGGCAATAAGACCATGATTATGTCATTAACTTTTTTCATAATATGAGATGCAAACTCCATATGAGCTAAAAATGGATGTTTGTTTTTTTCGTTTATCAATACTATTCCAATTAGAAGGCAGAATATTACTATTGCAGGAACATGTCCTTGTGAAATCGAAAAGAAAGGGTTGGAAGGTATAAATAGACTAAGCATGTCAATTTCATTCGAAATACCATTAACTGATTCTGGTCTAAAAAAACCGATAGGGTATTTAGCAGGAAGTGCGAAGTAGAAAACTAAAATAAATATTATGCTGGTTGCCCATAGAAAGACAGCTGTTTTGATAATGCTTATTCCTATGTTCTTTGCATGAGATGAATGAATTGATCCTACTGACTGAATTATAGTAAATATAAGATAGGGAATTATCGCGATCTGAAAAAGCCTTACGAATAACTGGTTTAATGGTTCCAGAACCGAGCATCTGTGACCAAAAAATAATCCGAAAAACAGACCAAGAAGAGTCGAAACTAATAGTTTTTGACCAAATGTCAGATTTTTATAAAACCTAATCATATTAGTACAACATGTAGCGTTTTTTTAATTTTAATAAGCAAGTTTTCATTGATTCATGATAGATTATAAAGTCATTAATGAAAAACGAACAGTGAAATTTAAAAAGAGAGGAAAGTTTTTCTATAAAAGCTATTTTCCATGATCAAATACTTAGCTAAAATCATAGAATAAAATTTATAAAAATGGAGATTTTAATATGTTAGCTGATTTATTTGAAGTGAAAGAAACTGTAAACAAAGGGAAAGGCTTGTATGTAAAACAATTTATTCCTAAAGGCACAATAATCTGTTTTGAATCAGCGGGGTATAAAATAATCCCAGAAAGAGAATACAATCAAATGTCTGAGATAAAGAAAGAACATATTTATCGCAGAGCACGGGAAAGACGACTGTGCTACAGTGACAAAAATTAATGAAGTCTCATACTATAAGATAAAGGTTGTAGTTTTATATTACTACAACCTTTATGCCATCAAGATATTTCTTACGGTTTCACTAGAGTCTTTATTCTCTATTGCCTTCAGAAGAGGGCAGGTCACAAGTCAATATTTGATCCCTTACAGCTTTTCCACCGAATATCTGTATACCTGAATCCCATTCCACAACGCCATCTTTGGAATAGTAATAGGGTCTTCTAAAAAGACTCTGATAATCAGTTTCACCATTGTTTATTTTACTAGGTTTCAGTTGATCAACCTTATAATAATTTAGATTGGTGGACTTATCTTCTACAGGGTAAATGACTTTATCATCAAGAAGATTTCCATCTGTAGAGAATTTATTATAAGCATCTATTCTATATTTTGACCTGTCAACACTATCCTGATCTGTATGTCCGTCACATTCTGGTCCACCGTTTACAAGAAGTACAGTGAGAGGGAAATCCCTGTCATATATCTTCTTGAATTCATTAGGCGCTTTGGACTGATTAAGTTTCTTTGACCAAGAACCATCCATTACTTCTGCCAGAGAGGGATTGCCGCTTTTGGGAATAAGCGCATAAGTAATCGCGGTAAGGAAAGGAAGTAAATTCTGCTCTTCAACTAATTGCGGATATTTTACCAGTCGGAGATCTCCATATAGCAGCAAAGATGTGTTTGCATAATTTGACGGATATGAGAGCTGTTTGGCTCCTCGGCCAAAATATGAATTACCTTCTGTCAGATAGTATAAATATCCCTGAGAGCCGAAAGGCCCGCCCGCGTCAAGATATCTGCCTGGTTGTCCTGATTCACGGACATGCCCAAAAGTTCCAGGGATTTTAGTATTGAGATCATAAGCATTTGGTCCTGTATCAGATGTCTCCTGTACAGCATGAGCAAAAGTAGTAGCAAGCAATCTCTTTGCTATTTTATCAGGATCGTTGTTCATCAATGATGTTTTTTTTCTGTTAGGATAATCTTTGTAATCTCCACAATAGCCAGGCATTACGGCTGCGGCCTTTAAAAAGTTCAGATAAGTAAATGTTTTTCCAGGGATGAATCCGTTCCTGACTTCATTTGGTCTTGCTGTGTAAGGGAAAACTTTTTCGAATTGGGACTTGGGCATAAGTTTGATTATGCGGTTAACATTATCCGGATTATCAGAACTTTTTTCTTCTTTAATCTTTGAAAGATCTATGTTTTTGATTTTGATATAGTATTTAAGTGTTGCAAGTTTTGGCGAAAAATCTTTTCCAGTTGTGCCTGGCACGCCGCTCTTTGCCCAGTAATTAAGCCAGCTGTTGGATGCTGTGTCTGAAGCTTTGAAGTCATTTATATGTTCTCTGTAATATTTCAGGTTTTTCATAGGCTTAAAATGCTTATAGGTTATGCTTATTTTTCCTTCCTTAAGCACTTCTCCATCTGATTTTCTCATAGCCTGATACGAGAAACTATCTTCAATAGATGAATTGTCTTTAGGTATGTATGTAAATTCATTATCTTTTACTTGCAAAGATCCTGCCGACGGCTCGGTTGTGATTTTTAAACTGCATGGGATAGGTATGCCTTTGTCAGTTGTTACGATGAGTTCTCTGGTAATCGATGGAAGGTTTTCAGTGTCGTAACCACAATGAAAGTCCAGATTCTTTTTTTTGCCGCCGGTAGCTTCTACTGTGACATCTTCTGATCTAATGGAATCATTATGATTAAGTGTTACATAAAAAGTTATGTGGTCTTCTTTTATCCCATTTACCAAGAATTCTCCATTGCAGCCTTCGCCCGGAGTCTGAGTCTTGTCAAAAATCTGGTCTGAGGTTAGAGATGCAATAACTTTTTTTGTTTCTTTATTATACAGTTCAGCTGTATTGGCTTTCTCACCCCAATTCGTATCCCAGTTGACTTTAAGAACACCATCTTTAAGAGAGTAGCAGCCTGGCCATACCTGAGGCGGTGAAGGGGATGCGAAAACAGAAGTAGAAAACAAGATAATAAAAAAGGTAACAACCAAGCTTAATAATGGTTTATTTACCTGCTGATATTTTTTCATTACATTAAACATTGTCTTACCTCCTAAAAATTTATTTCTGAGTAGTGTATCCACGAACAGGCCATATGAAGCCATAAGTGTTACAATTAGCTTGAGATATTGCTCCTACTCTAAAATTAATTGTATAAATATTCCACATGTTAGCTAGCGGCGTGGGAGTACTTGTATAAATGAAGCCAGAAGAATGTTCTTTAGGATTGTGCCATACAAAAGGAGGAGGAAGTATTGTTTCACCTTCTGAGTAATAATCAATAATGCTCTCCAATTCTTTAAGATTAGGCAAACGCCAGTCCTTTTTACCAGCATAGTTTAATTTATTACAATATAACAAAGCTTCTTTCCATGGTAAATATGTTAATCCAATGTCTTTTACCCACATTAATCCTGTACGGTTATCTGTGACAGTTCCGTTATGATTATCAGTAAATCTTAGTTTGTAATATGCTTCTTTTTTCAATTTGTAATCTTTGCTGTCTAATAAATTCTTTCCTTGTCCTTCAACTAATGCCTTGGCAATCTCAAAATGCTCGGATTCATCTTCCGGGAACTTATTCAAAACTGCTGTTCTTACAGGCCATACAAAAGTGCTTCTGTCCTCCGAAAAGTTATCGAAAGATCTGTTGCCATATAAGCTTGAACGCCAACCTTCTATATATGAGGAAGAAGGGTTAAAATGCCATTTTATATAGTTTGATGTCCACAAGAGAATTGCTTCATCTTCTGATAGAGGCGGATGAATGTTCTTAAAAGGGTTATTTTTGGGAAGAGTGTCAAACTTATTATTTGTATTAGATAATCTGTAAGTAATAGACTGCAAACTTGATAATTCATTTTTGCTTGGCAGGCGCCAATCATTATGGCCGGCATAATGCAATTTGCTGCAAATATTAATAGCTTCTTTCCAGGCATTTGCTTTTCCGCAAAACTGAATATCTTTGAGCCACATTAGTCCTGTAAAATTATCAGTTACTGTTCCGTCTTTATTGTCGATGAATCGAGGCTCAGAAGATTTTATACCTGTTTTATAATAACCGTCGTCGAAATTTGAAAGGGAATAAGTCATTCCAGTCACCATCACAGGGTAATGGCTTATCTTTGAGTGGACTTGATTGTCGTCTGAAATCATTAAAAACGAAATCAAGAAAACAGGTACAACTAGAAATATTTTTTTGATCATAACATTTATCTTTTACTTTTTTGTTTATTTACATTAACAAGCTTATTATATGGCCGGATATTTGCAAGTAGCAATATCCTACCATTTTATATATTATTTATTCATTTTTTTATGCAGCACATTGAGCAATGGAGTTGTTACTTTATCGGCTTTTGGAAGCTTTTTGATTGAAGGATTTACATAGGAAACTCCTTCTTCGAACTGCATATCGCCGAATACCTGCCAGATGATTACGCCTGCGGCGTTATTATTGTTGACATAGTCGGCTTTTAGTCCGACAGATTCCGGATTGTCAAAGCTAAGGAAATAGTAGTCCTTGGTCATGTAAGGAACCTTCTCTTCTTCATCCCAATGATAGACCCAGCCGGTGGAGGGAGCTGTATTGCTGATTATGTATGCATAGTTTGGAACGCCTTCAAAGAGACCCCAGTTTGCAAAGTCAGCGGCAGATTTAAGCGAACCGTCAACAGAGAAAGATTTTTGGGATTTCTTTGTTTTTCCGCCAAGAGTTGCATCTGATAGAGTTTCAACTCCTCTTCCGTATGAAGCTACGCCCATATTGATCTTTTCAGGCTTGACGCCTTTTGTTTGAGTGAGGAATTTGAATGTATTGTCCCAGCATGCTGCGTCTTTATTTCCATATAGGGCTGAATTGTGTCCTGCAGTATCTGACCATCCGCCTTCAAGGTCATAAGACATAATATTGAAGTAGTCCATATAGGCTGAAAGCTGCTCCCAGTCAAACCCGTTAAGATTGTTTGGAGCTGCGCTGAATGCGCCTGTAATGAGCTTGTCTGCGCCGATTGTAGCTCTTATGTCTCTCATTAAGGAAGCATAGTTGTCATAGTCATAAGCATTGCCTGTGAAATTCATGCCTACTGCACCAGGATATTCCCAGTCAATGTCGATTCCGTCGAATCCCATATCCATTAACTTTTGTACATCTTTAAGGAAATTAGCTTTGAGAGACTGGCTGTTTGCCATTTCTGAGAAATGCTTGCTCATGCTCCACCCACCGATTGAAGCCATAAGTTTTACATTGTTTTTCTTGCAGAGATCGAAGAGACCGGGAGCTCCTCTTGCAACTTTTTCGATTTTTGCAGGGCTTGTGCTCCAGTTGTACTGAACATCTCCGTACAAGAGCCACATATCCCAACTGCTGTAAATGTCATCATCGAGCATTGGAGCTGGATCTTGATTTGCTGAAGGATTATTGGCTGTCATTGCCTTGTTCCTGAAATCGGCGCTGTGGAGTGAACCATCCTTGGCTAGGCCGGAAAATGAATAGTTCAGGATTGTGTATTTTGAATAATCGACATTGAGTTGATTGAAAACTCCTTTTGCAGGCAGTCCGAAGGATTCGCCTTTCCAGGCATCCCATTGAGTTATATACCCAACGATCTGTTTTCTTGAAGAAATGGGAGGTTCCTGATGATCTGTATCCTGAACGACTGCTACTGTTATGTTTTTGGTACTGCAATTACCGCTTGAATCTTCTGCATAAGCAATAATTCTGTAAGTGCCAAAGGCAGAAGGAGTCCATGAAACGCTGTTTCCATCGTAAGTTACTCCTTCTACAGTAATTGAGGATGAACTTAAGTTTTTGTCACTAAATGCTACAGATAAATCTATTGCTGAAAGGCTCTTTAGCGTTATTGTCTGTCCATCCCAAAGAGAAGTGAAGTTTATCGTTGGAGCAGTATTGTCATCGTCCTGTGGAAGAGGAACAGGATTAAGATTTAATGCTGAGGCAACAGCTCTGCCCGTATCCCATGCTTCATGAGTGTAACCGGGAGTGAGTTGCCCGTCAGTGATCTTGAGAGCATCCCAGTCCACGCTCCAGTTCATGAAGCCTGCGAGATCTCCTCCCTGAGATTTAACCATATTAACAGCGCTTGAAATCAGTGATGGCGTGGCAATATAAGCCATTTCGCCACCGGCAGCTCCTTCAGTAGCAGGTATTCCCAGAGCAAATTTATCTGAAGGAATAAGAAGGCCCATGGAACCATTAGCCTGATAGCCTTCCTGAGTAGTTGCAGCCCAAGTCATGGCCGCCATGAATTTGTCCATACCATCAGCGGGAGTTACTCTAACATTTCCCTTGCCGATAATTCCGTTTGCCGACCCTTGGTTGTAGAGCTGCGGCCATATGTATGAGAAATTGCTTAACCCTATTGTATTAATTATATTCATGTAAAAATCTCCTGCCAGACTGTGCGATGCCCATTGACCACTTCCCCAAGCAAAAGGAACTATATAGCACCATTCCGGCGCGGCAGTAAGGTAGAATGTCTTGCCGCTGTTCCTATACTCGCTTACAATCTTGTTTACAGCCTGACCGAGCAATGCCGGGTCTGAAGAAAACGAACCTGCCTCCATATCAAGATCAAGACCGTCAAAGCCGTATTCATTGATGATTTTTTCAGCTTGGGAAATAAATAGCTCTTTCTGAGCCTCTGTTTTGAGAGAAAGATGGAATTTTTCTCCACCAAGAGAGACTATTACTTTTCTGCCTTCGGCTTTGGCAATGGCAATAAAGCCCTTTACCTGGTCAGGATTATAGAGTCCCTGCTGATGAGCAGGATTATTCATGTCATATGCCAGATAGAGATTGCCGTTAGAATCAGTAATTATGAAGGCAACAATTAATATATTATATGATGAATCTATTTTATCGAGGTCGATGGCATGGGATACAATCTGTTTTCCCCCGATATTGTAAGATGTATTTCCTCCCCATAAACACCAGTATGTAGCATTGACTTTGTCTGAAGCGACCTGACTATTGACAAAAACTGTCACGAGAGCAGTAGCAGTAAGATTCAATGAATCTTTCACTGTATAACTGAAAGTGTCCTGTCCAGTGAAGCCATCAGCAGTGGTATAAATTACCTTTCCATTTGAAATTTGGGCTGAACCATTTTCAGGCTTAGTAATTGAAGCAATAGCAAGAGGAGTTTGCTCTGATTGCGCATGTGAAAGCACATCGATGGTTAAGGTTTTGTTCATCTGAACAGAAACCGTGATATTTTCAGCAATCGGAGCATCAGGCTTATTTACGATTATACTCACAAGAGCCGAAGCTTCCTGACCTATGCTGTCTTTTACTGTATATTCAAAAGTATCTGAACCATTGTACCCTTCGACTGGAGAGTATGTGACTTTGCTGTTTTCAATTACAGCCGTGCCATGGTTTGGAGAAGAGACCTTTGAAATTGTAAGTTCGGTGCCGGAAGCGTATTTCAGCACATCTATGACGACCGGTTCATTCTGATCAACTGAATATGAAAAATTACTTGCAGCAACTTTATTTTCAGAAGGTTTTGATTGTCCTATATCTTTCCATACACCCCATTGGCCGCTGTTTGCCGGATTTTCTCCCTGAGTCCACCATTTTGCTTCATAGTTATGTCCGTTGTATGAAACCTTGTCTCCACCGATGTAAGTTTCGGATGCGCTCCATTCCGGATACATTTCAGAAGGACTGGAAGACTCTTTTACAGAAATAGTGATTTTGGCTGAGCTTTTACCACCTTTGTCATTGGCTATAGTAAAATTAAATGAATCTGTGCCTATATAATCTTTTGCAGGAATATAAGTAACTGAATCTCCGTTTTGAACAGCAGTTCCATGTGAAGGTTGTGAGATTGCAGCAAGAAACATTGCATAGCCATTGGGATTTTTGCTTTTTGAAAGCGGATTGATAAGTACGGATGTATTGGCATTTGTGTTTGCAATATCATTAACTGCAGTAGGATCAAAACTAGAAGGATCAACAGATGCCCCGTTGAATTTAATATTTGAAAGTTTAGCAGTAGCATTCCCGGGTTGTGCTATAAAGCCAAAAGAATATTTTTCTCCTGGGGCTATAGAAGTTTTCCAGGAGGGCAATTTGATTGAATAGCTATTGCCATTTCTCGCAAATGAAGCATCCCACACAGATGTAATAGTGTAGGGAAAATCAAATTCCAATGAAACATCCGAATAGGGCAGCGATGTCGTGTTGTTTATTGTAAATTGCCCCTGGAAGCCTGAACCCCAGTCCGAAATTACTGTATAATCTACTGCGGCAAAGGATGCCGTAGAGAAAAAGCTGATAGTAAAAAATAGCGCTATCAACATTTCTATTTTTCTTAAGTAATCTTTCATAGAGTCCTCCATAGTTTTCCTAAAATAATATGTCTGAAAAGAAGCACAAAGAAGATGTTTTTGAGTTAAAAAATGTTTTTAAACAAAAACTTGTTAAAATTTAACAGAGAATTGTTAATAAATTCTATTTTTTAGAAAGCTTCTTTGTGGTAGAAGGAATCAAATAAGTGTTTTCTATTTTTTTTCAAATTACATTGGTATGTAGATATGGCTAATTCAGTATCAGTATCTTATAATGAATTATAAGCTTAAACATATTGAGATTATAAAAATTAACTTACAACTTATTGCCGTTATTCTTTATAAAGATTATGGAAAATTTTCAGATAAAATTTGATTTGGATAGTTTTATCAAGGTTCGCACGGGTAAAAAGATATCTACTTCCTCTTTGAGTAAGAAAGCAGATATTTCCAGAGTAACCCTATGGAGGGTGGAGAAAGGAGAAATTCAACCTAAAGAGAAACATATAAGAGCTTTAGCTAAGGCATTAAATGTTGGAGTTGAAATGATTTCCAATCTGCCTAAAGAAATTCCTCATTCTGAAAAAGATTTAAACGATGAGAAAAAATCCTTTAAGAAGTGGATTAGCTTCGAAGAAACAGATGATACTGAAAGGAAGAAATCCCATACCTCGATTATAAATGCCTTACATGAGCATTTCAGCGAATCAACTAAAGCTGTAAAATTAATAAAAACATTGATTAACTTTTCTGATGTAATGCTTTATGTAAAAGATTATAAACAGAAATACATGGCAGCAAGCAAAGCATTTCTTGAATTGGTTTCACTGCCTAGCGAATTATCTATATCAGGCAAAGTGGATATGGAAATATTTACCGCTGAAGAAGCTAAGAAAAATACAGAAGAAGACCAAAAAGTTATATTGAGCGGAGAAAGCATCAGAAACAGAGAAGATTACATACCAGGGAGCAGAAAAAAAAGATTTGGGCTGATTTCCAAAATACCTACTTTCGATAATGAAGGAAAACTTACTGGCCTAGTAGGTTCGTTTATGGATATAACTCATAGGAAAAAGACTGAATTTTTGGCCAATGACCTTAAGAGATGTATTGAATTTTTGGAAAACAGAATTATTTGGCTAGGAATTGGCAAACTGACAGAGATGAAAAATAAGTCTCTATATCCCAAAGAGATAATATACTTTTCAAATTCTCTTGTGCATATTGATTTAAGGGATAAAAATGATCCTGATTCTTATTTAAAGCAAATGGAACTAATTGATTCTCTTAAGGAAGCTCCAATATCTTATGATATGAAAAAAGTTAAGGAAGAAGGTGTTTCAACTATTTACTACAGAATGAAAACTCCCGATATGAAGGAGATTCTAAATTGTAAATCTTCTCTATACTATATAGATAAATTTGATTTATATTTTGGGATTTCAGAACTTGATGTGATAAAAACTTATACAGATTTTTTGCTTAACGACCTTTCAGAGCTCAATCTAAATATTAAAACTTCAGAAAGGATAAATCAGATTATAACATCCTGCGAAAAAGCTATGCAGGCAAGAATTGATTATGACAAATATATCAATATGAGGGATTCGGCACGGGATTAGGATGAAAAAAATTTTATTTAGAAACAGTTTAATTACCAAAGTTCTACTCTCCTACATTATTTGTCTTATACTCTCAGTCTCGATTGTGACTATCTACAATTTCAACACGGTAAGAGAAAAGACCATCAAGGATCTTAATGATAACGCATACTCTCAGGTAGAAAAACTTACATTTAAGTGTGATAGACTTTTTTACTGGACTGAGCAACTTTGTTATGATTTAGCCTGTATCCTTTCAGACTTGGGATCCAAACTCTCCGACAAAGATAAACAGGAATTAATGTTAGATAATCTGATATGGAATCAGACCATAAAGAATATTACCATAGCCTATTTGGAAGATAAAGATAAATCATCTGATTTTAAAAGTGTTAAAGTGTCTCTTGATCCTAACCTTAAAATTCCACTTAACAGATTGACTTGGGAAAATTTTCCGGTTGATTGCCCTTTCGCAGTTCTTACACATGCGAATTTCTGCAAAGAAAGCTGGTTCTCTAAAGCTATAGAAAAGGAAAATCTGGATGGCAAATGGTTTGGTCAATATTTCAGCGAAAGATTAATTACATATACATATCCATTTTATAGATACGAAGGGAAAAAGGAGATATTAAACGGTGTTATCAAGGTGGATCTTAAACTTGAGTGGTTAATAAAAATTACCACTGAAGTGAAGGTCTATGAAGGAGGATATTGTACATTTTTATCCAGTGATGGCTATATGCTCGGGAAAAATGGAGAAATTACGAATATGTTTGAATATGCAGATAAAACAAACAATCCTTCGATAAAAGAGACTCTAAAAAAGATTATGGTTGACGAACCTACTTTTGAAAGATATTACAATAATGCTCTTGAAGATTGGTTTCTTATATTGACTTACCCTGCTTCTGAAGATCAGTGGTGGTTTGGGGTAGTAGTCCCAGAGGAAGAGTACTTTGAAGACATGCTTGAAAGATTGACTAGACTTATTATAGTTGGAATTGTATGCCTTCTAATCCCGATACCTCTTATTGTATTTTTTATTTTCAGACAGACGAAGCATCTTTCTAATCTTACTAAGGCCGCCAACCAGATTGGCGGCGGCAATTTCGATGCAGAATTGCTCCCGATTACTGCTAATGATGAAATTGGAATATTGAATAATACCTTTATAAAGATGAAAGAAGATATAAAGGATTACATTGAGAATGTAAGGCTGATGACAGAGTCGAAACAGCAGGTGGAAAATGAATTAAGAATAGCCAAGAGTATCCAGAATAGCATAATCCCTCATAACTTTCCGGATGTAAATGAGTTTGAATTCAAAGCCTTTATACTGCCTGCAAAAACTGTTGGGGGCGATTTTTATGATTTCTTTTTCATAGATCAAGACCACTTTTGTTTTATGTTAGGAGATGTGTCAGGGAAAAGTATTTCAGGGGCAATTTTTATGGCCATTGCAAGGACAATGATAAGGTCTAATCTATTATCAGGTTTATCTCTAGCCAATGCTTTGAATCTTACAAACAAAAATATTTGTGCGGAAAATAGTTCAGGAATGTTTTTAACTCTTTTTATTGCTGTTTTAGATATTCGCAACGGCCAAATCCAGTTTATAAATGCAGGGCATTGCCCACCGGCTATTCGAAAGGTTAAATCCTTCATATATCTTGTTCCCGAGAAGGTGATGCCTGCCATAGGAATGATTGATTTTACATACATTGCAGGAACGCTTAGTCTTATGCATGAAGATGAACTTTTTTTATACACTGACGGTGTTACTGAATCACAGGATATTAATCTTAACTTTTTGGGTGAAGATAAACTGCTTGAAAATCTTAACGCGAATATAGGTTGTCAGATCAATGAAACTTTGACGAAAATATATCAGACTGTCACATGTCATCAGGGAGAATCAGAGCAGAGCGATGATATATGCATGGCTATACTGAAGTACAAAGGCGTCTGAATTAAGATATTCGGAGTATAAGAATTTTCAGATATCATGCGTATCTTGATCTATCTCTATATTTCTTCAATATTAAGAACAGAGTACAAGCCGGCAAGATAGAAGATATTTTTTATTTTAGAACTTTTTTTTAAAACACATCTTAATTTTTTATTATTTACTGCCAGTTCTTTTGAGCACATTATCAAACTGCGTAAGCCGGCGCTGGAGATGTAGTCAAGTTCAGTAAAATCCAAAATTATGTTTTTACTTGTGTCGCCGTACACCGATAAAAGCTCTTGATCGAAAGCAGCGGCATTGGAAAAATTTATCTGTTCGGCAACCTTAACCCTTATCTCATTTCCAGTTGAAGTTATAGAGATATTAAGCAGCATGAGAAGACCTATAGTTATTATTAATCTTTGTAAAATGATTATAAAGCAAATCTATTTATGTTCAATAAACTTATTATAATCTTCACTTAATTTAGATTTCATGGCCAAGCTTTTATGTCAAATTTTTCTTCTTAGAATTTCTTCCTTCAAAAGAGAAAAAGCTTCAGCTTCACTGTAAGAATTTTTAACTGTTTGACCGTTTCTAAATAGTACAAATCTGCCATCAGCTCCGGCTATACCGATGTCAGCGTCTCTTGCTTCTCCAGGGCCATTTACCGCACATCCCATTATAGCTATTTTGAATGGGGAGAAGCAATATCCGTCAGATTTCATAGAGGCTATCAAAGATTCTACATTTTTAGTTAAATCTATTATATCGGCAGTTGTCCTGGCGCATGTCGGGCATGAGACTATTTCAGGAGAGGGTTCCCTGTTTCCGGCAGCCTCCAGTATTGCCCGGGCAATTTTTATCTCTTCAAGCGGAGAACCTGTGACACTTACTCTAATGGTGTCTCCTATACCATTAATCAGTAGGGAACCGATGCCGATAGAGGATTTGACACTGCTGCTGAAGAGAGTGCCAGCCTCAGTTACGCCAAGATGCAGAGGGTAATTAGTTATTGAGGCAAAATTCCTGTAAGCCAAGTATGTAGTTAAAGCATCTGACGCTTTCAAAGAAACTTTGATGTCTTTGAAATTAAATCCTTCTAGAATTTCACATTGCTTAAGAGCACTTTTAATAAGAGCATCTGCAAGAAGTTCAGCTTTCTTGAATTTGCTTGAGATATTTTTAGTTATGTGAAACTCTTTTGGCAGGCTTCCAGTATTTGCCCCTATCCTGATGGGAATTCCTGCTTCTCCAGCGGCCTCAGCTACTGCTTTGACATTTTCTATTGCACCAATATTTCCAGGGTTGATGCGAACAGCATGTACACCGTTTTGAATAGATATTAGTGCGAGTTTATAATCAAAATGAATATCTGCCACAATAGGAAGCAGAGATTCTTGTATAATTATTTTTATGGCATTCGCCGATGCTATGTCAGGAACAGCAACTCTTGCAATCTGACAGCCTAATTTGGCAAGTTCACTAATCTGGCTGAGAGTTTCTTTGACATTTCTGGTATCAGAATTAGTCATAGACTGAATTGAAACAGGATAATCGCTGCCGATGCCGATATTTCCGATTTTGATGTTTCTGGTTTTTCGTCTCATATTTTTACGGGCGATACTCCAGTGTTACTTCTTTGTTTCGGTTTGGGATGTTTGGCTTTTTTTAAAGAGGCTAGTGAAGTTTGTCAGTCTATTCACATCGTTGAAAGTGACGAAAAGCATTAAGGCAATAAGCAGAACTACGAAAAGAGTATACAGTGGGTTTACGATCATTTGCGGAATAGGGCGCCTTATAATTATTTCTATGAAAGACATTACGATATGTCCACCGTCAAGAACAGGGAGAGGGAGCAAATTGAGAAGAGCTAAACTGAAAGTAATTATTGTTATAATATTCAGAGCATAAAGAATTGATCCATTGTAGACTGCCTTGCCTATGACTGTAACTATTCCCAGAGGGCCGCTCATATGTTTAGCGCTTATGGAACTGTGTTTTGAGAAAATGCCGCGCAGTGATTGATAACTCATTTCAATAACATTCAGGAACTGTTCCCATGGTGTAAGATGGTTATAGTAGGCGATACTGAGTCCTTGAATTTCACGAGGAGTATAGAGTTCGGGAGTAATATTTAGCTCTAAGGTCTTTCCATTTCTGACAATAGTAAAGGTCGCCTGTTTACCACCTTCTTTGGTTAGGATTTCCGGGATTCTTGTATCCTTAAAAACCAGAGTGCTGTTGACTTTTACTATAATATCACCTGGAATTATGCCTGCTTTCTGGGCAGGTGAATCAGCTCTAACTTCAGCTACTCTTAGTTCATTAGCATCGGGTTCCAGCATAACTCCGATTATATATGTCTTATAGTTTTCAATATTGCTGGATGTTAAATCTTTTAAAGTTATTATTTTGCCTTTGCGGGCTATAGTTGCCGTAAAATCCCCTGTTTTATTGATTTCCTTAAAGAAGGTTTCCGGGTCAGCAATGGAAGTTGAGCCAATTTTTATTATCCTATCTCCTGTTTCTAAACCGTAAGAAGCTGCAGGTGAGCCTTTTTTAATATTAATGATGACAGGAATTTCAGGTTTGAAAAATGGATATGGAAGTCCTTCTTTGGCCATTCCTGCGTTATCCTGGTTTACTTCGGGCAGATAAGTGATTGAGATAAGTTTGCCGTCACGCTCAACCCCAAGATGAATCTTTCCTATGGTAAAGAGCATTTCCTGAATGACTTTTTCCCAAGAAGCATGGAATTTCTCGCTATTTATTTCAACAATTTTATCGCCCTGTCTTAATCCTGCCTTGTATTCGGGGCCGTTTTCGCTGATGGAAGCTACTGTGAATGAGTCCATTACCGGCGAAGCAGAAGGAATTCCGTAAATCCAGAGGAAGGTTGCAAGGAAAAACCCGAATAGAACATTAAAAAATGGACCTGCGAAAGCTACTATAATTCTATCAACAGGCTTTACTTTCGGGAGTTCTTTTTTGTTTTCATCATATGCCGGGCCTGTCACATCAAGTTGAGGAAGATCCACATAACCGCCGAAAGGCAGACAGCCTATTCTGTATTCAATCCCATTTCTTTTATAAGCCCAAATTTTTTTAAAACCGATAGAGAAAGCCACAATGTGGAGTTTCCTCCATTTCGCGGCTAGGAAATGACCTAATTCATGGATAAATATGCAGAACCCGAAAAAAAAGAGTACAAAAAATATTACATATATATAAAATAAAATATTCAGCATAATTATTCCTCTCAAGTTTTATAATACTGGCTCAATTGCCCTTAGTTTAGTTAGTATTTGACAAGTATTGGCAACCAATCTAAGATACGGTTATGCCAAAACTCCTACAAGAATAGCTCAAATTTAACATAAATTCCCATAAGGAAAAGCAAATCCTTCTTTTTTCTTAATTTTAGTTCTAGTCAGTGATCATGCCTATGATGAATATCAGGGTAATGTTTGTGTGAATGTACTTCTTCATTATGTTCATGTATATGAGAGTGTTTTACTGTGCAGGAAATAATTTCGAAGTGCTCGTGCTGATGATGTTCATCATTGTGACTGTGCAGGTGAATATGAGTACTTTTTGTATGGGCATGACCTTGCTTAACGGTGTCGCGATTCCAAAGAGCAGGCCGGCAAGCATACCTATAACAATTGAGAATATCTGCAAATCAGTTCCTCAAATTTGAGTTATTTATTAAATTGTTTTCTTAAAAACAGATAATTCTGGCAGATAAATATTTTATATTGACATGAAAATAGAAGAAACCGTTAATGGACTTAATCATTTTTTAGGAAATATTGTAAAATATTTACAAGTAAATTAAATGCTGAAAGCAAAACTTACATAAAAAAGGAGATGCTACGATATGATTGAATCTATTTTGACTCTTGGGCCGGCGAGTTCAGACGAAGACACGATTATATCTCTCTTGGAAGTGGCAGGACGCTTCAGGCTTAATACATCTCATATGAGCTGCGGAGAGATAGCATTATGGCTTAAGAAACTTGAAAGGCTTTTTGCAGAAAGATCCAGAAAGATAGATGTAGTAATGGATCTTCAAGGGTCGAAGATGAGAATAGGTGAAATCAAGAGTTTCGATACATTTCCAGAGAAAATATGCTTTTTTTATGGAGTTTCATCAGATAAAGCCGATATGATTCCAGTTCCTCACACAGAGTTTTTTTCAGCGGTCAAAAAAGGTGATCATCTTAGTCTGAACGACAATAGGATTATTGTAGAAGTTACAGGAATATCCAAAGACGAGGTAACCTGCAGAGTAATAAGAAATGGAAAGCTTTCTTCGCGAAAAGGGATAAACAGATCAAACCATCCTATTCCGTTTGAAAAGTTATCGTCCAAAGACGAAGAGATAATAAAAATATCTATGATGTTCGATTTTACACAGTTTGCTTTTTCGTTTGTTTTTGACGGAAATGAATCAGAAAAGATTAGACCTCTGGCAAAGGATAGAAAAATCATTGCCAAAATTGAAAGACCTGAGGCGATGGCAAACTTGAAAAAGATTGATCGACTGTTCGATGAAATGTGGCTATGCCGTGGTGATCTTGGAGCACAGGCTGGAATATTTCAACTAGGAAGATTGCAGGAAGAGTTTTCATCTCAGTTAAAAGAATTTAAAAAACCTTGTATCTTGGCAGGGCAGGTGCTCGAACATATGACAAATTTTCACGAACCAACAAGAAGTGAAGTAGTTCATTTGTACGATATAGAAAAAAGAGGCTACAAAGGATTTGTCCTTTCTGATGAAACCGCCGTAGGAAAAAATCCCCTGTCTATTGCAGTTTTTTTAAAAGAATATAATTCTCTGAGATAGCGCGATCTATTGTTTTCCTGAATCAGTATTTGGGATGAATTTATATACAGTTTCCTGCTCTTTGCATAGATTGAATTTTTCTCTGGCTATTCTTTCGACCTCTTCAGTTTTTGAAGTGATATTGCTTAAAGTCTGGCGCAGTTTTATATATTCAAGCTGTTTATCTATGAGCTTTTGTTTGGTTTCTATTTTTTGATGGACAAGATTCCTGTTTTTATGATAAGCAGGAAAAACGAGCACTGCTGACGCAACAATGATAGAAGCAAGAAGAGCTACAAAAAAGATCTGCAGAAAGCGATTCATTTTATAGCTCCTGGTAGAATGGCATAATTTAATTCAGCCGTTATCTATACTTTTTGTCATCCTCATCGTCATCGTCGTAATCCTCTTCTTCATCGTCATATTTCTCATCATCGTCATCGTCTTCATCATAATCGTCATCAACATCATCGCCGTAGTCATCATAATCGTCTAAGCCGTCCTGATCATCGTCATAATCATCTGTGTAAGCAGCATCTGTAGAGATAGCTGAACCACATTCCGGGCAACAGCCCTCTTCTGCTTCAACTTGTGAGAGTTTAACCTCTGAGTCACAATAAGGGCATACGAGTATTTCCATTAATTTCTCTCCTTAGATAATATTAAGAATAAGCCTTTTTGAGTTCAAATATTACTTTTTTGAAAGATACTGACGCAATTATAGATGCAATGTCATAAGAAATTCAATATTTGTTTTAATTTTTTTCATTTTACTGATGATTAGTTCCATTGCTTCTATGGGGGGGACGCCGTTTAGAGCTTTTCTGAGAGCCCAGACTTTATTGAGCTCATCAGGGTGCAGAAGTAGTTCTTCTTTTCTTGTTCCGCTCTTTTCGATATTGATTGCAGGATAAATTCGTTTATCTACCAGATGACGGTCAAGATTGAGTTCCATATTGCCTGTTCCTTTGAATTCCTCAAAAATAACTTCGTCCATTCTGCTTCCTGTATCGATGAGGGCAGTAGCAATGATAGTCAGGCTTCCAGCGCCTTCAATATTTCTTGCTGCTCCGAAGAATCTTTTGGGTTTGTGAAGTGCGTTGGCATCTACTCCGCCTGACAATATCTTCCCACTGTGAGGCTGAAGAGTATTATAGGCTCTTGCCAGCCTGGTTACACTGTCCAGAAGGATAACAACATGCTTATTATATTCCACCAGCCTCTTAGCTTTCTCAATAACCATTTCTGCAATTTGAACATGTCTTTCCGGCGGTTCGTCAAAGGTGGATGAAACAACTTCGGCGTTAACGCTTCTCTTCATGTCAGTAACTTCTTCTGGTCTCTCATCTATTAGAAGGATAATAAGAATAACTTCCGGATTGTTTTTTGTTATGCTGTTTGCAATTTTCTGCATAAGCATGGTTTTACCTGTTCTGGGGGGAGCTACAATGAGTCCGCGCTGTCCTTTTCCTATAGGCGTAATCAAGTCAACTATGCGGGTAGAATATTCATCTGGAGCGCGCTCAAGTACTAGCCTTTCTGTAGGAAAATAAGGAGTAAGCTCTTGGAAAGGAATAATTTCTCTTTTTCTTTCTGGAGGTTCATTATTAATAGCTTCAACTTTAAGCATGGCAAAGAAACGCTCTTTTTCCCTTGGCTGTCTTATTTGTCCGCTGATGAAATCGCCAGTTTTCAGAGAAAATCTTCTGATTTGGGACGGGCTTAGATAAATATCTTCAGGGCAGGGCAGATAGCAGTAGGTAGGAGACCTCAGGAAACCAAATCCATCTTGAAGGACTTCGAGATAGCCGCTTCCGTACATAAGGCCGTTTTTTTCTGCATTAGCTTTTAGAATTTCAAATATCAGTTCAGGTTTTTCCAGAGCTCCTATGCCTTCTATCCCAAGAGAATTTCCCATAACAGCCAAATCCTGCATCTTCATTGCCTGGAGTTCTGTCAGGTTCAGACTTGGAGCAGTTCTATCCTTTCTGGAGAAATCGTCTCTAAATTTGTTGCTGCCGTTTCCATTTTTGAATTCTCTGTCTTTGCGGTAGTAAGTACCACTGTTGTTACGGTCACGATCTCTGTCTTTGTATTGCTGCTCCTGTCCTTTATTGCTGTTTTGTTCAGAGGGAGTTTGAGTAGATTGAGCGGCAGTGTTTGATTGCTGTTCATTTTGTATTTGTTGAGGTTCTTTAGTCGATTCTTGTTCGAGAATATCCTTACGCTCTTCTTTGTGCTCGGGAGGAGTTTGATAATGATGGTCTTCTGCTACATCGGGGGGAATTTCGCCCATGAGTTCTGCATTATTGATCTCAGGAGTTTCTATTAATTCTTCAGGCGCTGCCTGATGAGCTGGGATATTTTCAGAGAAAAGTTCCTGAGGGAGTGGCAGGCTGCCCTGATGAGAATCTTCGTCATTATTTGTTTTTTTTGGTTTGCTCTTAGGTCTGCCCCTGTGAGGTTTATGCTCAGTATAATTTTCTGGAGGAATATTATTTCCTATGTCTTTTTGCGGAATGTTATCTTCTGTCATTATTTTCCGTCCTTCTGGTTTATTTTTTTAGTTATTTTAATTAAGATTTGTTTGCATTGTTCTTTCAGGTAATTTAAATCACCTGTGTTTATTATTCCGTATGAGGCTCTTTCAAGTTTGATATCAGGAGTCAATTGGTTTTTTATTCTTTCATAGATTTCATGCTCAGTCCAATTCCTGGCTTTAAGTCTTTTAGTTTGCTGTTCCTTGTTTGTCCAAATAGCTATTGTTGAAGAAAAATCCTTTTCTATTCCTAGTTCAAATAGCAGAGGGATGTCAAAAATTATTATTCTGCTCTTTGGAGAAGCTTTAATAATCATTTCAGCTCTGGAAAAAACATAAGGATGAGTATTGGAGTTTAACCATTCAAGAGCATTTTTATTTGTAAAGACTATTTTTCCTATTTTTTTTCTATCAAGGTTTCCTTCGGTTAATACTTCATTTCCCCATTTGTCAGTCAATATTTTTCTGAATCTGGCAGAATCTTCACTATTCTCTTCATATAGCTCATGAACGATTTTGTCAGATTCAATTATAGTGCATTCAAGCTCTGAAAATATTTTCAAGGCTGTGGATTTACCGCAACCGATTCCTCCTGACAGTCCTATGACTGAAGAAGGATAATTAAAAGTCATTACGACTTCGTAGTTTTGGAACAAATCAAATCTCCGAATAATTCAAAATTGAAAACAAGTTTTAAATCATCAAAAAAAGCAGTGATTAATATGATGAATGGGAATTAATGAAATCAGTTTATCGAATTGGCCAACATTATAGAATTGTATTTAAGCTAAATCAAGACCTTTTTGCTAAAGAATTAAAAAATGTTCGGAAATATCCCTTTTTCAGAAACACTTTTTGCTATCCTTAATCAGATGAAGTACAATCTCTGATATAATAAGATTTTCTGCAAGCTTGGTATTTAAGGGTAATAAAGCACTTCCTATTGATTTTGACATGGAATATGATACCATTTCGAAATGTGTTGATTTTATGGCTGAATCAAGCAATATATATCAAACTGTGTATTGGAAATCATTTGAATAAAAACCTAGAAAACTCAAGTAAATTTTATATTATTGGAAAGAACTGATGTCGAGAAATGTACCAACTGTTTTGAAACGGACGAGCAAATTTAAAGGTAAATGGCTGGAATTTGAAGAGGTCGAATATGTTGATGCTTTTAATAAAGTCAGAACCTGGGAGAATGTTGTCAGAACTACAGAGGGCGGCGCTGTAGCCATGATTGCCACGACAGTCGGCAAGCTTATACTTGTTAGGCAATTCAGACCTCCGATAGGCAATTATATAATAGAATTTCCGGCTGGACTTGTGGATAAAGAAGAATCTTATATAGTTTCCGCCTTACGGGAATTGAAAGAAGAAACAGGATACACAGGAAAAGTAACAGGCGTTACCTGTCCTGTTTATAGTTCTCCAGGGATGACTGATGAAACAACTGCTCTTGTTTCTATTGAGATTGATTCATCTCTTGCTGAAAATAGAAATCCCAAACCGCAGCTTGAACAGACCGAGAACCTTGAGGTTCTCGAAGTTGAAATAAAAAACCTGAAAAACTTCCTTGAAGAACGCTCAAAAGCAGGCGACTATATTGACGCGAAAGTCATGAGCTTTGTTTCAGGTATAAATTTTAAAGATTAAATATTTTGACAATTTGATAAATAGGAGAAAATCAGATGGCTAAAAATAACAAGAAACTTTTTAACTCAGTCGATGTTATTTCTAAAGAGCTCGATGCAGTTGATAATTTTGTGCTTAAATATTGGAAGAAATATGTATATATAGCCATTGGGGTAATAGTAGTAGTAGCGGCAGTGACAATATTTATAAGAGTTTTTGAGCATAATTCTACTTCAGCAGCAAGAGAGATCTCTGGCGCATTGTCCCTCGAACAACTGCAGACTGCGGTAAGTAAAAATCCAACAAATGTTCTTACTCCTTACGCTGAGCTTGAAATGGTGCCAAAACTCCTGGAGAAAAAAGATATTGATGGAGCAAAAAAAGTATGCAATAAAGTTATTTCTTCTAGGCAGGATCCTTATGCTCTTGCCCAAGCAAAAGTTGACCTTGGATATATTGCGGAAATTCAAGGCAACAATGATGAGGCCATAAAAATCTTCACACAGCTTGCCTCTGATCCTGAATCTACTGAAAGTGTGAAGGCTGAAAGCTTTTATAATGCGGGAAGGATTTATCTTGCCATGGGAAAAAAGACACAGGCCATAGAGGTTCTCAAGAAGTGTTCGGCCATATCTGATTCTTCTTCGATGGGCTGGCAGGAGTTTGCCAACAATTTGATGAACGCTGCAAATTAGACAGGCGATATTTCAGGTGAACATTTATTCTCATAATGCGTTCACAAAAAATATGGAGAAGTTCATTCTTTCTCTCTATGACAGAAAGAATAGGTATGAAGCAAATCAGTGTGTATGTGAAGGACTGAGAGCCTCACAGGAATTGTATTCTATAACTCCTGAGCTGATAGAATACGCTGTAGTCACTAATAAAGCAGACTCCTCCTTTCTCAAAGGAATAAAGATTTTTGAGGCTGATGAGAGAGTATTCAATAAGATTTCATCTACAGTCAGTTCTCAAGGCATTCTTCTTGTAGCGAAAATTCCTAAACTTTCTGACAGGCCTCTTCAAGATACACCGTTTGCTTTAGTGCTTGACAGGATTGCTGATCCTGGCAATTTTGGCACAATACTTAGAACATGTGTTTCTGTTGGGCTTAAAGATGTCTGGTTTTCATCTACATCAGTAGATCCTTATTCAGAAAAGACTATCCGTTCAGCCCTATGTGCCCAGTTTTCTTTGAACCTCCATGCATACAACAATGTAAACACTCTTGTGGATAACCTTGAAAAAGAAGGCTTTCAACGTATTTACAGGACAGACCCTTCCGGAGGTAAAAATTGTTTTGAAACAGGAAAACTTTTTGAAAAAAGCATAATTGTTTTTGGCAATGAGGCTAATGGAATCAGTGATGTAAAGGATTCAATTCCTGTAAATATCCCTATGCCTGGGAAATTTGAATCTCTGAATGTAGCCCAGGCAGTTACAGTTATTCTTTTTGAAGCAGTAAGACGAAAAATATTGAGGTGAAAATGGAAGAAAGCAATGCAAAAATAATTATTGAAAATTTAGGTTTGAGGCCTCATCCTGAAGGAGGGCATTACCGTCAGGTTTTCAAGGACAGTGTAAATGTAACTATAGAGGATGGCACGAAAAGATTCAGGACGGCTCTTACAGACATTTATTTTCTTCTTGCCAAAGGAGAAAAGAGTCGTTTCCATAAAGTCAGGCAAACTGAGATATGGCATTTTTACACAGGCGCTCCTCTTATGCTTTACGATTTATCGGAAGATCTGCAAAAACTAGAGATAATAGAACTGGGGAAAGGCATGAATTTTAAGCATACGGTCAAGGCCAACCATTTTCAGGCGGCGGTTAGCGCTGGTGATTATACTCTTGTCGGTTGCAGCGTTGCCCCTGGATTTGAATTTGAGGATTTTTCTTTTCTTAGCGATGATGAAAATTTAATTCAGTTTGTTGCTGCAAAGTATCCAAACTTAAAATATCTGATATGAACTTTAAACTCAGATACTGGAAAAGGATTTTTATCTCTGGTATTTTTGCTCTCTATCTTTCTTCATGTAATTCCCCGGAAAACCAGATGCCCCCAGCTTCAGAATCTTACAGAACTGTAAGGAACGAACCTATTATGGGGCATGGGGAAGCTAATGTATATCAATTGGAAAAATTCTTTCTTAAATATAATCCAAAAATAAATCGCACATACCTCAGAAATGTTACAAATGCTTATTTAAAGCAGTGCTCTTATGAAAGAGTTAACTCTGATGTGGCTTTTATTCAGATGTGTCATGAGACTAATTTTCTGCGTTTTGGGAATCAGGTAAAACTGTATCAGAATAATTTTGCAGGTATCGGCGCAACTGATAATGGAGCAAGAGGCGCGTCATTTAAAACCATAGATGAAGGCGTGCGAGCTCAGGTTCAGCATCTTAAGGCCTATGCAAGCACTGCAAAACTCAATGGCAGATGCGTTGACCCAAGGTTTAACGAAGTAAAAAGAGGTTCGGCCGTCTATGTTTCCGAATTGGGTAACGGCAGATGGGCAACTGATCCTGATTACGCAAAGAAACTTTTAGCAAAAATAAATGAACTCTACCGTCTAAACTCAATCAACTAATTTACCATATCTATAACTGGAATCCGGAGGATTATAGCAGAAGTTAAAACAAAAGAGATTATTTTGTGATAGTTATTTCTCTTTTTGTATCTGAAATTCTTTTTATTTCAACTTGAATAATTTCTTTAGGAAGAATGTCATAAATTCTTTCCGGCCATTCAATTAAAGTTATTGCATCGGGTCTGCTAATATATTCCTGTATTCCGAAGTCTAAGGCTGTGGCTGAATCATTGATTCTATATAAATCCATGTGGTACATCCATTTTGAATTCTTGCAGGGATATTCTCTGATTATGCTGAAAGTAGGGCTGCATATTATATCAGTTATACCTAATCCTCTAGCAAAACCGCGAACAAAAACTGTTTTTCCAGCTCCAAGATTGCCGACTAAGGCTATCATCGATCCTAATTCAATATTTTTAGCGAAATTTGAGGCTAAATCCTGAGTATTTTTTTCGGAATCTGTAAAATATTTTGTAATTTCTTGCAATTCGAACCTCATGTTGATCTTATAATCTAAAAAGATAGAGCTAAAAAACAAAAACTCAAAAGTGCTTTGTTAGTTTTGGATTAGTAATATTTACCAGAGTTGCTTCAGAGATACGGCAAATGTATTTTAAAACATGATACAAAACAAGTGTCATAAATATCTATCACTAAGATATGGAGGAATTATATGAAAAATGATACTGATGAAATAAATAGATGTTTAACTATAGATGATAGCGACTGTTATAAATATTCTTCAGGCTCAGAAGCTGGTAATGAGGTATATTACATAGCATCCAGAGATGATAAAGGAAAAATCTTGCGTAAGAAAGTATCTAAGGCTGATTTTTTAGACAGTAAGTGCAGATTCGTTTATATATAATAAAAATATTAAATCTGCTCTGTACCAGGCTGAACTTTTTGTTCAGCTTTTTTTTTATAAAAAATATCAAATTTGTTGCAGAAGCTGAATACTTTGATAGAATCGAGCTCTATATATGCAAATGAATAAGAATTATGATTGCATAATAATAAAATCAACAAAAAGGAGTTGATATGGGCTCTGAAAACTTATCTCAAAATGAAGCTGTCGACCTGAAGATAGCCGAACTACAGTCGAAACTGGAAAAAATTAACAAAAACAGGAAAATTTCAGCCTTGGTTTCTTTTGTCGGCATAGTGCTGATTGTCATTGCGCTGATAGCTTTTGTAAGCAGGATATATAAGTTTGTTGAGCATTATGATACTAGAGCACTTCTTCATGAACTGCAGGAATGCTCTGGGCGATTTGCTTCTTCTGAAGAGGTTAAACAGCTAGTCGAAGCATTAAAGCAGGATTTGATACCTTCGTACCAGGTAGCTCTGAACTTAGAGATGAGAAGTTCAGCTCCTCAGTTCCAGAAAGATTTCGAGGCGATTCAAGATGAAATTGCGCTTTATCTTACACAATCTATTAAGCCTAGGATAGAACAAAACCTAGTAGAGCAAATGGTTAATTCAGAAGCTACCTCTCTTGCAAATAACCTTACATCAGAGCAATCCCTTGCGAAGATTAACAATGTTGTAATGATTACAAAAAATCATGTAGAAGAAAAAATGCCTGGGTTTTTAGATGCTAGAATGGATCCTATAATTGTTCAGTTAGACAGTCTAAATGGTAGTTTTTATAAGGTTTATGACAATATGGTTAAAGCTGGAGAATTCAATGGTATTACTCCTGATATGTCAGGAGAGATAGAAAACAGGCTGATCGAAAATGTACTTGAAATGATCATATACCAGCTCGATCCGAAGAAAGGGTTAGAAAAAGCTAATTTAGGCAGGAGGGACTAAAATGAACGATACTACATCAAGGATAGAGTCTTTAGAAAAAAGCATTGACAGCCAGCTCAAAAAATCAAAAACCAGTCTTATAGCTGTAATAGCTGTTTATATTGTATTAGTGATTATTGTCTTGGGATACACTACATTTATTGTTACTTATACAAAAGCGTTAGCAAAACCGCCTGTAGTTGCTGAATTTATTATTAGCAATATTCAGACAAAAGTTCCTGCTTTAACCCAAACTCTTAAGGATAATTCCAAGGCTTACGGAAGTTTTCTTGCAAAGCAAACTCTTGCCTATATAAAATCATTCATACCATTACTTGCAAATATGGCAAGAGGTCAGCTTGATAACACTGTTGAAGTTATAAATAGCCAAATGAATGAAAATTATCTGCCGTTAATTAATGAATATTTTAAATTAAATAAAGATAAGATCAATGAAATGTTCAGGGATATGACTGATGAGCAGATAGCTACACAATTAAATGAAATGATGTATGAAGAACTTGATAGAAACGCAGAATTGCTCAATGCCCCGATTGGAGATTCAATAAATCAGCTCAAGGCTAGGATTGACAAACTTGCCAATACGCCTAATTCTCAGCTGAACAATCAGGAGCTAGCACAAAAGAGAGTTATTGCATATTGGATATATCTTGTGAAATATCAAGAGCTAACAGGGTTTAAGGCCTTGAAGCTGAATAACGATAATTAATTATATCTAAAAAAGTTCGAAGGCTGAAACTATAAAAAGTTTCAGCCTTTTTTCTTAATAGAGGCATAAAATTTTGCGGCGTTTTACAGTTTGGCTATAATTTTTATTAAGTCAAAAAAAGGAGATAAAGAGTATGGCAAAGGCTGCAGGAAGCAAGTCGAATTCAAACCAGATCCTATTCGCAATGGGTTTGGCTATAGTTATAGGTCTTTTAATTAATTACTTCGGGCATAAATATAATTTTATACCTCAATATCGAATGATTGAGAAATATTCAATAGGGCCTATTGGAGATGCATTTCTCAAGTTGCTTCTTATGGGCGTACTGCCTATTGTATTCCTCGCTATTGTAGGCGGTATTGTTGAGCTTGGACAGGATAAAGGGAAACTCAAAAGAGTGAGCATCAAAGCGGGACTCTACTTTTTTTTCACCACCTTTGCAGCTTTGATAATTGGCCTTTGCGTATCTTTTGTTATTAACCCTGGGAAAGTTGGAAATCTCGGAGAGGGACTGGACCTTTCGAAGGGTGTGGCATCTATGAATATAATGGATGTTTTTCTTAATATGTTTCCAAAGAATCCTTTTGCTTCTTTTGCTGAAGCTAATATGCTTCAAATCATTTTTTTCGCAATATTTATGGGCGTAGCTATCGTTATGGTAGGCGGGGAAAAAATGAAAAAAGTTAATGAAATATTACACTACATAATGCAGATTATGATAGAAATTATAAAGATTGTTATGAAAGTTGCTCCAATCGGAGTCTTCTGTCTTCTTCTGAAAGTAACTGCGACCCAGGGATTCTCAACAATTATTGGACTTTTACTTTATGTCATTGCCATAGTAGTGGGATTGCTTCTTCAGTTTATTATTGTTTACTGTCCTGTTCTATATGTCACAACAGGCCTGAAGCCTATAAAATTTATAAAAAAATTCAAGGACATTGCCATTGTTGCTTTTGCTACTTCAAGCTCAAAAGCTACTTTGCCGTTCGCGATGGAAGTCTGCGAGGAGAAATTTGGAGTGGAAGAGGATTTTTGCAGATTTATTCTTCCTCTTGGCGCATCGATCAATATGAACGGATCGGCAATAATGCAGAGTGTGGCGATTGTTTTTATTTCGCAGATTTATCATGTTAATCTCACGGTACCGATGCTTTGCGCGATTCTTTTTACAGCTGTTTTTACTTCTGCCGGAGCCGCCGGTATTCCGAGCGGAGCGACAATTACTCTTACGACGATTTTACTGATGGTTGGTATTCCAGCCGAAGGAGTTGCACTTATTCTTGGAGTGGACAGAATAGTTGATATGTGTAGAACAGTTGTGAATGTCTCTGGGGATGTAGTTTGCACCATTTCAATAGCCGGCAGCGAAAAAGCAATAGATAGAACTGTCCTCCTTTCATAATGAAGGAAGTTAGTCTATGCAAATCATATTAACATGAGTTGTCTGTTTGATTACAAGATGCACCAACTATAAAACTTGATTGGAGGAAGTTATGATAAAACTTAAAACATTGGTTAATTTTCTTAATGAAACCCTGGATATTAAGGCTGTTCACAACGATGTCTCAAATAACGGGCTTCAGATACAGGGATGCAAAGATATTGAAAAGGCTCTTTTCACCGTGGATTTTTCTCTCGAACTTGTGGATTATGCCATAGATCATGATGTTCAATTTATCTTTGTTCATCACGGACAAAGCTGGGGAAACAGTATGAAATACATCACGGGAAGCAATTACAATAGGATTAAGCCCATGATTGACCATGGCATTTCATTATATGCCGTTCACCTTCCTTTGGACAGGCATCCAGAGTATGGGCATAATGCTGTTATGTCGAAGATGATAAATTTGCATAATGTTCAACCTTTCTGCGAATACGAAGGGATTAATATCGGGTTCAAGGGAATTCTATCAGGCGGAATGAGTTTTGACGAATTATCCAAAAAACTTAGATTCGAACTCAATGAGTATATACTGAAGAATTCCAAACCATATCTTTATAAGCTTGATAACTTTGTTTCCTTGAGTATAAATAACTCAAAAGGTCAGAAATTATCTAAAATAGGGATAGTCTCCGGCGGCGGAAGCAAGGATTCTGTTTATAGCGCAATATCTGATGGGTTGGACTGTCTCATAACAGGTGAATTCACTCATTCGTCATTCTTCACAGCTAAGGAATCCGGACTTTCTGTTATAGCTGCGGGCCATTATCTGACTGAGACCCCAGGAGTGATTAGAATGATGCAGCTTGTGGAAAAACACTCACCTGGAATTGAAGTTGAGTTCATCGACATCCCGACAGGTTTGTAATTTTGAATTGATAATGCAATAATTAAAAAGTTATTAAAAATTGTTTATCTTTTTCGTAAGTTGTAGGATTTATGTATAGTTTAAGATAATCAGTTTTAAGACTAAGGAGTCGTGTATGGATTGGAAAGCAGAGTATATCTGGTGCATATTGGGGATATTAATGCTCCTGGCAGAGTTTGCCAACCCCGGATTTGTAATAATGTTTTTTGGGATAGGGGCACTGGTTGTATCTTCTATTCTTATATTTATCGATTTATCTATCAATGCCCAGATAATCCTTTTTCTTGTATTCTCTCTTCTTTCCCTCTTTCTTCTAAGGAAATGGGTCAAATCCATTTTTAAAGGAATATCTTCTTCGAAAAATAAAATGCCGGTAAACAGCGAATCATTTATCGGTGGAAAAGCCATAGCTGACGGAGATATAATTCCGGGAACCATCGGCAAAGTGGAATTTCACGGAACGAAGTGGAATGCTATATCAACTGAAAAAATCCTTTCCGGAACAACCGTGATTATAGATAAGCAGGATAATCTCACATTAGAAGTTAAACAAATTAAATAAAGGAGTTCGTGTGAACATTAACCCTAATACCATCGTCTTATTGGTAATTGTAGTATTTATAATAATACTGCTAGCTAAATGCATCAGAATTGTACCTCAGAAATCAGCTTATATCGTAGAAAGACTCGGCAGATACAGAGATACACTTGAAGCCGGTCTCCATGTTCTTCTTCCTATAATGGACAGGATATCCTATATTCATACCCTTAAGGAACAGGCTATTGATGTGCCTCCTCAATCATGTATTACAAAAGACAACATAGTTGTAGAAGTTGACGGAATACTGTACATGCAGGTAATTGATCCTAAACTTGCTTCATACGGGATAAATAACTATGCTTGGGCCTCTATACAGCTCTCACAAACTACTATGAGAAGCGTAATGGGAAAACTCGAACTTGATAAAACTTTTGAAGAAAGAGAAACTATCAACAAAAGTATCGTCGAAGCCATAGACAAGGCATCCGAACCATGGGGTGTAAAAGTCACAAGATATGAAGTAAAGAATATTACTCCCCCTCAGAGCATCAGAGACGCTATGGAAAAACAGATGAGGGCTGAAAGAGAAAAAAGAGCCATTATCGCAGAATCAGAAGGACAGAGACAATCTCAGATTAACAGAGCTGAAGGTGAAAAGCAGGCAGCGATTGCCAATTCAGAAGGTGAAATGCAGAAACGGATCAATCTCGCTGAAGGTAAATCCATTGAAATAAGGAAGGTCGCTGATGCCACAGCTACAGGTATTAGAGCTATAGCTAATGCTATTAATGACAAAGGCGGTATGAACGCGGTTAATCTCAGAATCGCTGAACAGTACCTTACAGAATTCGGAAAGATGGCGAAAACGAATAATTCTATGATTATACCTGCTAACCTTGCTGACATTGCTTCAGTTGTCAAGGTTGCCACAAGCGTTCTGAAAGACCAGACAGTTTTAAACGCGTTACAGACTAAAGAGGAACAAGCATAATCATAAACTATTAATTTGTATTTATGCTATTTTTGGTACTCGGCATAGTTCTTTTTGCCATATTTAATGTGCTCGGTTTTCTTTTTGTCAGGAAAGCCGGGTTTTTTATTGGTGTGGAGAGAAAACTCGACTTATCCAAACTCTATTCCGAACTCAATAAATATTTTGTCAGCGCTATTGTCGTATATTGCGTTTTGACTCTTTTTATTTTGAAAAAATTTCATTTGGGATTGATCGAGTTAACTTTCTGGTATCTGATATTTTCAATAATATGTGTCGCCCTTCTCCTTTACTGGCTCTATATTGAGATGGTCAGAAGGAGCTATACAATTCAGGCTGTCAGATTTATGATTTTATCGAGTGCGATGAAGAATCTGGGGTTTATCTCAATAATTTTCGGAATAGCGCAATATTTAGAAAAATTCAGGTAGCTGTATGTATTGTCCAAAGTGCGGAAAACAAAACTTTATTGAGGATTCGTTTAAATCCTTCAAATGCAAAGATTGTTCCTTCAGTGTTTTTATGAATGCCGGAGCAGCTGTTGTAGCTATCATAAGAAACGAGGATAATGAAGTTCTCTTTACGGTAAGAAAGCATAACCCTTTTGCGGGGATGCTTGATTTGCCAGGAGGTTTTGTTGATTATGAGGAGAATGCTGAAGATGCCTTAAAGCGAGAAGTTAAGGAAGAATTGAATCTTGATATATATGACATTAAGTATCTACTTTCACTTCCAAATATTTATGAATTTGAAGGAATAGCCTACCATACTTTAGATTTGGCTTTTACCTGCAAAGTTAAGGACTTTCTTACTATCAGGACAGACGACGATGTTTCCGGATTCAAATTCATTTCGAGGAAAATGGTTCTAATTGATGATATAGGCTTACGATCTGTGAAGGAAATCGTCGGAATTCTGAAAGGTGTTACTAGAGAGATTTAAGAGCCAGTTCCTTCGTCTCATATATTTTGAATATTTTGTCAAATCCTGAAACTTTGAATATTCCAAAGATAGATGGAGACATGGATGACAAGACTATCTGTCCACCTGTTTTCTGGAGCTTTTTGGCTAATGATAATATTATTCTAAGACCGAAACTCGAGATATACTCTGTTTTTGAGAAATCGCACAGAACTTTATTTGTACCGTCTTTAATACAGTTCATACAGCATGTTTCTATATCCATTGCTGCGGCAGTATCAAATTTTGATGGAAGCAATATACATTTTACATTGTTTTCAGAAGTAACTTTCATATTAATTCCTCAATTATTTTTATAAGGGCATACCAGACTGTTTTTTTCATAAACACAGTCCATGTCGCACGGTTCCATTTTGATAATAACTTCGCAGTCTTGGATATCAGCTTTGATATCTTTTTCAATGTCAGAGATAATCTTATGTCCAGCTGCAATAGGAATATCATGAGGCATTACAAGTTTAAATTCTACAAAGTGTTTCCTGCCTGCACAACGGGTTTTTATGTCTTTAAAATCACAAAACTTATCGGTATAGGAAGAAAGCATTTTTAATATTCCCATTTGTCCTTGTTCTTCTATGGAAGAATCCAGAAGCTTAAAAAATGCTTCTTTTGCTAAATGGAAGGAAGGAATCAGAATCATTACGCTTGCTATAATAGTAGCCAGAGAGTCCACATAAAAATCCAGATGTTCAAGTTTAAAAAATCTAAGGAATAAAACTATGACAAATGAAATAGCGATTGCCAGTGAGATGTACCCTTCAAGTTTGTAATGAAGCCCTTCTGCTTTTATAGCAGGGGATTTACTCTTTTCACCTAGCTTAATGATAAAATGAGCTCCAAACAAGTTAACCAGCACGCTTATGATACTGCATATAAGCCCTACGCTAAGGATTTGGTGGCGCATTGGATGATCGAACAAATTTGTGATTGCCTGAACAATCATGAATAAGCCTAATCCAGTTAAGGCTATTCCTTCCATGGCTTCGCAAATATTTTCTATTTTCCCGTAACCATAATTGTAAAGTACATCAGCCGGCTTATTAGAAACTTTTACGGCATGATACAGAATTATTGAAATGATAAGGCCGACAAGAGATATGCCTAAATCGGTAAGTATTGCTAATGAATTTATAATAAATAGAGTAGCTGTTTTTACAAGAAACAGAAAGATATTCCCGAACAGACTGATTTTTGCAGCCTGCAACATGTATACTTCATTGTTTTCGGCCATAGAGGGGGAAAGATTTTATTAAATTATAACTAATTTTAAGTCAGGTAAAAACTATAATTTAAAAGTTATTTTTCAATGATTTTTTGTTAAATTGAATGAATATTAACTGGATAACGCTTTGACTCTGATCAGTTCTCTCGTAGACTCAATGAAATTAGCCATATACATTAAAGATGCGAGTCTTAAATTCCTTATCGCCATTAATTTCTGTCACATATAAATGACTGTTACTCCGCTGTCGCCTGGTATATTCATATCTTCTCCATAAATTGTTCCCTTAATATACTCAGAAGCAGCTAGATGTTTTCTTATACCGTTTCTTAAAATTCCTTCTCCGTGACCATGAATTATCATAATGCTGTTGTACTTTCCGGAATAAAGGGCTTTTTCAATATTCATCAAAGCTTCATCAAGGTTTTGCCCATGAAGATCAAGGATACAATCATAATTGAATTTGCGCGTATTCTTTTTCATAAAGCATTCTGAGTTATAAGGCTATTTTCTTTTATTATGTTAAGTTAAGCTATTGTAAGAAACCGTTTTTTTCCTTATCATTTCTATATATTGTTCGTTTATTTAAATAGAAAAACATCAAAAAAAACAAGGGTAAAGGGAAATGAGTACAAAGACAAAAACAACTACTGCCTACGACGAATTTGTAAGTTACCTTGAGAAGATCTTCGCTGTTTCGACTGATGAGGTAAAAGTTATAATCAAGGATTTTCATTCTGAAATGCAGAAAGGCCTTTCGGGCTTTGAAAGCTCTCTCAAGATGCTTCCTTCATTTACAGATAGAGCAAAGGGAATTGAAAAAGGAAAATTTATAGCTTTAGACCTTGGGGGAACAAACTTCAGAGTTATCGCAGTCGACCTCGATGGCAAAGGCGGAACTACTATAGTAGGCGTAAATAAATATGTTATAGATAAACAGTATATGGAAGGTTCCGGAGAACAGCTTTTTGATTTCATCGCAAACTGTATAAAGGGTTTCATGGAAGGGAAAAATATTCCTTTAGATAAGAAATTGGAACTTGCTTTTACTTTCTCATTTCCTGTAGAACAGACTAATGTTGCTGCTGGAAAACTTCTTACATGGACAAAAGGTTTTACAGCTTCAGGTGTAGTAGGCGAAGACATAGTGGTACTTCTGAATGAAGCGTTAAGAAAGATAGGAATCAAAAACTTGAAAGTTGCAGCTTTGGTCAATGACACTGTCGGAACCCTTGTGGCTAAAAGTTATACAGAACCATCTTGCGATGTGGGAGTGATTCTGGGAACCGGAACAAATGCCTGTTATCCTGAAAAAATAATTAATATCAGGAAATGGAGAGGCATGCCGCCAAAAGGCAACATGATTATCAATATGGAATGGGGCAATTTTGATAAGCTGTTTGTCTCTCCTTATGATAAGGACATTGATGCAGCTAGTCCGAATCCCGGAAAGCATAGGCTTGAAAAAATGGTTTCAGGAATGTTCCTTGGTGAAATTCTGAGAGTTGTTGTAAGAGATCTTATCAAGAGAGATTTGATATTCAAAGATGAGAGCGCGACGAACCTCTTTTCCAAAAACGGTTCACTTAAAACTGAAAATATGTCAAATATCGAAGCTGATACCAGCGATAATCTTGGCGAAGTAGAAGCTTTTATTTCCAAACATAATGTAAAAAATATTGATCAGAACTCCAAGGATCTTCTAAAGCATGTAAGCAAACTCGTTTCAAAAAGATCAGCCAGACTTTCGGCTGCTGCAATAGCGTCAGTCGTACTCTGGATGGATCCAGAGCTTAAGAATAAACATGTCATTGGTATTGACGGTTCTCTCTTTGAAAAGTATCCGGGTTACAAGGATATGATGGAAGAAGTATTTATTGAGCTTTTCAAGACGCATGCAAAAAACATAGTATGCGAACATGCCAGAGATGGTTCAGGCGTAGGCGCAGCTATTATAGCAGCTATAGCAGCTTCAACTGAAGGCTGAATATAATAAAGTCCGAAACATGAATATCGAAATTCTAAACAAATTCATTGAGTTTGTTTAGAATTTTGTGCTTTGTATTAGACGCTGAACATTATTTCGATGATTTCAAAAGGCTGGATTTTATAGTCGCGATTTACAGCTCTTACCAGTCCCTTGGCCTTGCAGTCGTTGAAATTGTGGCACTTTAGATAATCTTCAAAAGAAACAATGTCGGCTCGTATAAATCCTCTTGCTAGGTCTGTATGTATTTTTCCGGCGCAAATGACTATGTCAGAATCCTTCTTAATTATCCAGGCGTGAGATTCCTTTGGGCCGGTTGTGTAGAAGAAAGTATAGCCGGCCTTGTCAAATGCTTTTGTTATGATTGCGTTGGGGTCTTCTTCATTGTTAACTTTAAGAATTGGTTTCACAGAAATTAAGGCTGAAAGCTGAAGAAACGCAAGCTCTTCTTCCGTGAAATTCATATCACAGAGGGGAATTTCCTGCTCCAGAGAAGTCTGGCATTGTGCCAGGAGTTCTTTTTCTTTAGTGTCGTTGGTCCTTGTAAGTCTTGTTTCTATTTTTTCCATGTCCAGAATGAGTATATCAAGAATTTTGTCTGACGGGACTACTATGACATCCGCATGAGTGAATTCATCTTTAATGAATTCTACAAAATATGGAGATACTTTCTTGGGTTTGTCCTTCTTCTCAAGTGCAATTAAGTTCTGGTCGATATACTTGAGTTTCCCTTCCTGTAGAGTTATTCCTGTGAATCCTATTTTCATTTTTGCCTTATTATATTATTGTTTAAAAGTATTTATAAAAACTATATAAAACTAATCGCGCTTGCGAAAATGGCCAGTTAAACCATATGGATAAGTTTAATAATATTAATTTGCTGGATATAACATCTGATGACGAGTACTTCATGCTTCTGGCTATCAAGGAGTCTCTGAAAGCTTATGAAATAGGGGAAGTGCCGGTAGGAGCCGTTGCAGTTAAGGAAGGCAAAGTCATTGCCAGAGCCTATAACCAGATAGAAAAGCTCAAAGATGCTACTGCCCATGCGGAAATGCTTCTTATCACTCAGGTCTCTTCATACCTGGGAGACTGGAGATTAAATGATGTAACTATTTATGTAACAAAAGAACCATGCCCAATGTGCGCGGGAGCGATGGTTAATGCTAAGTTGGGTAAATTAATTTATGGCATGAAAGATCCTAAGTATGGAGCCGCCGGGACGGCTCTGGACATTACAAATTTCCCGACAGCTCTTCATAAAGTTGATGTTCTGGGAGGTTTTTTGGAAGATAAATGCCTGGAAATATTCCAATCTTTCTTCAGAGAACTGAGAAAAGAGAACATTTCCAGGCCGTAAAAAGAACTAGTTTCCTTGAGGTTTTTCGTAACTTTGGAGCTTGCCGTAATATCCTGCATCTTTCAGGAAGGATGCAGGATAACTTATAAGTTTAGAATTTCCCTTCTCAGAAATTATGTACTGAAAATTATACTTCTTCTTTCATATGGGGATATCTGAAATCAACGGGAGGCTCGAAAGTTTCTTTGAGGGTTCTGATAGTTACCCATCTGAGAAGATTAATTTTACTTCCTGCCTTGTCATTAGTTCCGCTTGCTCTGGATCCTCCGAACGGCTGTTGCCCGACTACTGCCCCGGTTGGTTTGTCATTGATATAGAAATTTCCGGCAGCATGCTCGAGAGCTCTAGCCATCTTGTTGATTACATTTCTGTTTTTTGCAAAAATAGCTCCTGTAAGGGCATAAGGACTTGTTTTGTCAATCAGGGTAAGGGTTTCATCAAGTTTTTCATCATCATAGATATAGCATGTCAGAACGGGTCCGAATATTTCTTCTGCCATAGTTTTGAATCGCGGGTTTGAAGTGAGAATGACTGTAGGTTCAATGTAATAACCTTTGCTGTCATCATAGTTGCCACCGCATAGGATTTCAGCATCAGAAGCATCTCTTGCAAAGTCAATGTAGGATTTGATGTTGGCAAAAGAGTTTTTGTCTATTACAGCGCTCATGAAGTTAGTGAAATCTGTGACATCGCCCATTTTGATTTCCTTTATCATCTTAAGCATAGCCGTCCATATTTCATTCCACTGTGATTTCGGGAAGTAAGCGCGGCTTAGGGCTGAGCACTTCTGTCCCTGATATTCAAAAGCTCCTCTTACGCATGCAGTAGCAAGGGCTTGAATGTCGCAGTCGTTATGGGCAATCAAAAAGTCTTTTCCACCTGTTTCCCCGACCAGTCGTGGGTAAATCCAGTATTTTCTGATATTTTCGCCTATTGTTTTCCAGATATGTCCAAAAGTTTCTGTAGAACCGGTAAAATGCACTCCAGCCATGCTTACATGTTCAATAGCTACTTTGCTGAGAGTGGCTCCGCTGCATGGGATGAAATTGATTACACCATCAGGAAGACCGGCATCCATGAGAAGTTTCATGAAGTAGTAGGAGGAGAGAATAGATGTACTGGCAGGTTTCCACAAAATTACATTCCCAAGCATGGCAGGAGAAGTTGGGAGATTTCCCGCGATTGCCGTAAAGTTAAAAGGTGTAATGGCTACAACAAACCCCTCCAGAGGCAAATATTCCAGTCTGTTCCAGACGCCCTTTGGGCTGATAGGGGGCTGTTCGCTGTAGATTTCGTGCATGTACTTGACATTGAAGTTCAGGAAATCAGTAAGTTCGCATGCTGCATCTATTTCTGCCTGATAGACTGTTTTTCCCTGTCCAATCATCGTGGCAGCATTAAGTTTATAGCGCCATGAAGAGCTGATCATTTCGGCTGCTTTGAGGAATATAGCAGCTCTCTCCTGCCAAGGAAGGGCAGCCCATTTTTCTCTTGCTTTCAATGAAGTCTCGATAGCAAGTTCGACCAGTTCGGGTGAGGCAATATGATAGTGTCCCAATTTTCTTGAGTGATTTGAAGGTGACTTTAGTTCAGCTGTTTGATTGGTTCTATACTCTTTTCCTCCGATAATTACAGGTATATCAATTTGACTGGAACAAATTTCATCCAGTGCCTGTTTCTGGAGTTTTCGCTCGATAGATCCTGGAGCGTAACTTTTTACAGTTTCGTTTTTTGGGGGAGGCGGGACAAAGATACCGTTAGCCATAGTTATACCTCTGTAATTTATAGTGTTTTTATTTTTTCTGAAATTAGGGTCTTAATTTCACTGTCTTTGGCAATCGCATTGGCGACTGCTGAATCAAATACAGGCGGAAGCTGGACATCAATAATATTCAGTGAAGCTTCCGTAATTCCGCCTTTTGTAGCAACTTTATCTGTTAGTTCTCTGAAGGATATATTGTTTTCCCATAACATTTTAATAGTGCCGAAAATAGTTCTTAGAAGAAGCCTGTCTGATACTTCCTTGGGAATTCCGGTATTGCGGATGGCAGAGTGAGAGTAATTGTCGAAAATAGCAGCAAGTATGCCCGGAGCGCTGCTGGTAATATTAACGGCTGAAGCATAGTCATTTTCACTGATTGGAACAACATCTCCAAGGGATTTGAGTATGTTTTCAATTTCTATTACCGATGCCATGCATACGGATTTGTTGTGAGTAATAAAGGTTGTGCCGTTACCGGATTCGGAAATAACTGTCGGGAGAGTTCTTGTTATTCTACCTTTAAAGAATTTTTCTATAGCAGCGATTTCCACGCACGCGGCGATCGAAACAAGATGTTGTTTTTTTGCATTTAGAACGCCTTTTATCTCATTTATAACTTCCGGAACTGCAAGTGGTTTTACGCAAAGAAAAAGAATGTCGGAGTTCGATGCGGCTAACTTGTTATCGCTGACTATGCTGCAGCCCTGAAATTCTGCGCTGTTTCTTATTTGAGAAGCCCGTTCTGGAGTTTCTGATATTATAATCTGAGATGGCTGGAAGATTTGCTGGGACAGAAAAGTGTTGAGCATCGAGGATGCCATATGCCCGCACCCTATAAAACCTATTTTTTTCATGATGTATATGGTTGTTAAAGATTAAACTTGTGGCAGAAATCTATAGACTAATTCCGAATATTCAATTCGAAGACTTTACAAAGCTACCAAACTGTAAAAGTTTATGATATTTAATAGCGTTCTATATATATGAACGATATAATAAAAATAGATAATCTACTGAATTAATATGTCATTTAAATTACTATAAAAACTGTTACTTCCATGGCTAATTTTATTACAAATAGCGGGGTGAATGACCTTAAAAAGCGGATAGTTGAGCTTCTTAAGAGAAGCGATGAATTGAAGTTCTTAGTCGGATTCTTCTATTTTTCTGTAATAAGGGAGCTTTATGAGGGACTGAAATCAAATCCTGAAACCATAACAAAGATCCTTGTTGGTTTAAGCGTCGACCATTCCAACTTAGGGATGATTGAATTCTCGGAAAACGAGCAGCTATCAGATGAAGAAACGACATATAAGTTTTTTGAGTCAGTTAAAAAATCCTTGAACACAGAGAATTTTGATACGAAAGAGTTTTACGAACAGATACGGTTTTTCATCGAACTCATCCAGAAAGACAAGTTGATTATCCGTAAGACCTATAAACCCAACCACTCCAAGTTATATCTTTTCAAACTTGAGCAAAGTCAGGTTGGCAAGAAACAATTGTTTATAACAGGCAGCAGCAACCTGACAAAGGCCGGGCTTTACACTCAGAATGAATTTAATGTGGAGATTGGCGACTATGGATTTGAAGATGCGGAAAAATATTTTGACGAACTTTGGGGAGATGCAGTAAAAATTACGGAATTCAATGATACTAAAAAGAAGCTTGTTGAGGTGATTGAAAAGGAAACTCTTATTAAAGATATTTCGCCGTTTGAAGCTTTTTGCCTAGTCTTAAAAACCTATTTGGACTCGTTTGAACAAAAAGATATAGGTGAATCTCTGAAAAAAACAATGGAAGAAAATGGCTACACTCCATATCTGTATCAGCTTGATGCGGTAAAACAGGCCTTAGCCATTATTGAAAACAATAACGGCGTAATAGTAGCTGATGTGGTAGGTTTGGGGAAAACTATTATTGCCTGCGCCATTGCCAAGCAGCTTAAAAAACGGGGCGTTATTATTTGCCCACCCGGTCTTGTCGGAGACAAAAATAAAAATTCAGGCTGGAAGAAATATACAGAGGAATTCGGGCTTTATGAATGGGAGGTGCGTTCTCTTGGCGATCTGGAAAATACTTTGGAATTTGTTCAGAAATTCAGAGACATCGAGGCAGTGATTGTTGATGAGGCGCACCGTTTCAGGAACCAGGATACTCAGGATTATGAATTCCTTAAAAATATCTGCAGGGAAAAGCAGGTTATCTTGCTGACTGCCACTCCTTTTAACAATCGCCCAGGCGACATTCTTTCACTTCTCAAGCTATTTATTACGCCCAAAAAATCGTCAATCACTTTAGAAAGCAACCTTGTTGACCAGTTCCATGGATTTAAAGGCACTTTTGACCGGCTTGGTTACATAAAGAAATACTGGAAATCATCTGACAACTCAAAAAGAACCAAAGCCCAAACTTATTACAAGGCATTATTTGAAGAAGACAAAGTTGATTTAAAGAAAGTTTCCGGCAGGGCGCGCTATCTAGCCAGGCAAATCAGAGATGTTATTGAACCTGTGACTATCAGGCGAAACCGTTTGGATCTTCATAATAATCCTTTGTATAAAAATGAGGTAAAAGAGCTATCCAAGGTAGCTGACCCCATTGAATGGTTTTTTGAATTAAGCAAAAAACAATCTGAATTCTACTCTGAAATAATTGAGAGCTATTTTGGCGACCACGATGAGTGCGGACGCTTCAAGGGCGCTATATACCGCCCCTTTGAGTATGAAAAAGATATTAAAGGAAAGATAAACGAAGAAGATAACAGACAGCTCCAGCAGCAGCGAAACTTGTTTGATTTCATGCGTCGATTGCTGGTTAAGAGATTTGAAAGTTCTTTTGGCGCCTTTATGCAAAGCATTAGGAATTTCAAAAAGATTACTTTGAATGCGCTGACTTTCATAGAGAAGACCGGCGAATATATTCTGGATCGGGGACTGCTTGAGAAAATCTATGAACTCGGCGAGGATGAGATAGAAAAGTATCTTGCCGAATATGAGGATAAAATAAACAAAGGCGAGTATCCAAAGAATCATAAACGATACAAAATAAAGAACTTTGATTTGAGAGACGAGTTCCTTGCTCATATTCAATCCGACCTTGATTTATTTGATGAGATACTAGACAGGCTTTCTAATCTGGATTTAGTAAAGAATGATCCTAAAACAGATTGCCTTATTGAAAATATAAAGAAGGAATTTGCAGGAAAACCGAACAAAGGCGAGCCAAGGCGAAAGATAATTATTTTTACAGAATATGTTGATACTGCTAACTATATAGAAAAAGCTCTAAGGAATAATTTTGGCGACAGGATACTGGTGGTTGCCGGTGATTTGCCGCCATCGAAGATTATTCAGATAAACAAAAACTTTGATGCTTCCTATTCTGAGCAGGAAAATTATTTCGACTTGCTGCTTGCTACAGATAAGATTTCCGAAGGGTTTAACCTTAATCGCGCCGGGATGGTTATAAATTACGATATCCCCTGGAATCCGGTGCGGGTTATCCAGAGGCTTGGCCGTATTAACCGTATCAGCAAAAAAGTTTTTGATGAACTTTATATCGTGAATTTCTTCCCTACCGAAAAGGGAGCGGAACTGGTGCAATCCCGCGAAATTGCAGCCAATAAAATGTTCCTTATCCATAATGCACTGGGCGAAGATTCAAAGATATTCGATATAGACGAAGAACCGACTCCTGCAGGTTTATTCAGGCGCGTCCAACAGAATCCTGACGAACTGGAGGAAGAGAGTTTTTATACCAAAGCTTTCAAGGAATATTTGAGGATCAAAAAAGAACATCCTGCATTAATTGAAAACCTTAAAAACTATCCACCTCGAATAAAGGTGGCAAAGCTATACAGTGAAAATGAACTTCTGGTGTTCTTCAAAAAAGGCCGTTTATATGTAAGCGCTGCTAAGACTCAAACAGATAAAGTTGCACCATACCAGACTGTGTTTGAAGATGTCTTTGAGAAAGTTGCCTGCAAGTCAGATGAAAAATCGCTTAATTGGAACACTGATAAATTCTGGCAGGCATATCAGACAATTCAAGATTTTAAAAATTATCGCCTACTCCCAACCAATGAACAAAGTTTAGAAATTAAAGCATTGAACAATCTTGCTTTTCTTATCAAAAACGCAAAAGAAGAACTGATGCCTCACAAGGATTTTCTGCGCACTCTTAAAGAAGATATATTAGGTTATGGTACCCTGGCTGATTATACACTGCGCAGGATTTCTAATTTTAAAGAAGATTCCATCAAAGACCTTCAGGAACTAAAAGATGAATTGGGCGAAGATTATCTGATCAAAGAAAAGAATCACCTGAAAGACCAGAAAAAGGAAATAATTATAGCTATACAAAACCTTAAGGAATAATTTTGTGAGATATGAGCGAAGCAATTGAAAATATTCTGATTCTTCCTGAAGGTAAAACTCTGGAATTTAAAAGAGATATATCTTCCCCAAAGCCTATTTTGAAAACCTTAACTGCGTTTGCAAATACCGCAGGAGGAAAACTTATCATCGGCATAAGCGATTCAAAGACAGTTATCGGTGTCGAAAACCCTCTTGACGAAGAAGAAAAGCTCTGCAGTATAATTGCAGACTCTATTGCTCCAAAATTAGTTCCTAATGTTGAATTAGTTACATATCAGGATAAGACTTTGCTGGTTGTTGAGGTATTTTTGAGTTCATTGAGACCTCATTATTTAAAAGCAGAAGGATCCGATAGAGGGGTTTATGTCAGGCTTGGTTCTACTAACAGGTTGGCGGATAAGGAATTAATAGAAGAGCTTCGCCGTTCTGTAGATGGTGTTGCTTTTGATGAGATGCCTATGCCTGGTCTGAAAGTTGATAATCTGGATTTAAATGCCGCAACTGAATTATTCGGAAGGAATGATGAACTGACTGAAAAGGAACTGCTTACTCTAAAGATTCTGACGAAATATCAAGGCAGGTTGATACCTACCAAAGGGGCTGTTCTGTTATTTGGAAAGGAAAGAATTTCACATTTTCCTGACGCATGGATACAATGCGGCCGTTTCATAGGAAAGGATAAATCAGAAATCTTCGACCATACCGATATCTATGATCCTCTTCCATTAGCAGTCGAAAGCATAATGCATTTCCTAAAGAAAAATGCTATAAAAGGGGCAGATTTCTCAAAAACTCGCCGACAGGATGTCTGGAGTATCCCTCTGACAATCTTGAGAGAGGCTGTAATTAATGCCATTGTTCATTCAGACTACTCCCAGAGAGGCGCTCCCATCAGGATTTCATTTTTCGACGACCGCATTGAGGTCGAAAATCCAGGAATCTTATTGCCTGGCATGACCATAGAAGATATGAAGCAAGGCATTTCCAGAATCCGTAATCCTGTTATAGCCCGTATCTTCCGCGAACTTAACTTCATTGAACAATGGGGAAGCGGAGTACGAAGAATATTTAAAGAAGCAAAAGAGAAAGGACTTCCCGAACCCCAGATAATAGAAATCGGCATGCGTTTGCGCTTTATAATTCCATTTGCTGAACTTCATACGACACAAGTTGAAGCACAAGTTGAAGCACAAGTTGAAGCACAAGTTGACATAGATATACTTTCTGTATGCTCTTCTAATCCCATTTCCTCCGCTGAATTAGCAAAGGCTCTTGGTCATAAACAGTTAAGCGGCAACATTAGGAAAGCTATTCCCAGACTGAGAGAGACTGGCTTATTAGAATATACTATACCTGATAAACCCAGGAGCCGTAATCAGAAGTACAAACTGACTCAGAAAGGCCAGAACATGAAAATAGCAATAACTAACAGAGAGATAGCAAATGAGCGAGGCAAGACAGATATTAGAAACGATAATTGATGATTTTTCCATCGATAAGTTCAGTCGTTTTTTTCGTAAAAAGAGCCGTCAGTTTGCAGAGCGGACAGAAAATTATTCTCACTACAACGATGAATGGTTTACAAGCTCTACGCCTGACTCCCGAAGAAATCCGCATCATCGAAGGCGTGGATAAATGATAATCAGATATTTAGATTGTATCGAATTAGAATTAAGGTTTAATAAAATATAAATTGATGTTGAATATATTATCTTTTGATAATTACAAACGGAGGAACAAATGATATCAAAACTGTGTATCAGCCGATTTAAGGGCTTTGAACATCTAGAATTGTCAAAACTTACAAGAGTTACGCTACTAGGCGGCAAAAATAATGTCGGGAAGACTACTATTCTGGAAGCCCTTTTCATGTTTTTTGATAGGTTTAACCCTCAGATGATACTGCGTCAGTTTGCACTTAGGGGCGTAAATGTCATTCCGATGGAACCTGAGTCTATGTGGGCTCCAGTTTTTAATAACTACGAACTTACGAAGTCAATTATAATTTCCGGCTTAGTGGACAGGAAAGAAGAAAAAATGACAGTTAAATTCAATCCAAACTATATTGCATCCATTCCTGCAGATATTCCCAAGTCGGGAGAAAGATCATTACAGATTAGAACCGACCAGAAGCCTGTCCCATCCTATGCTCTGGATATAACTTATGACAATAAGGAAATGAAAAACCAGACAGCACACCTTCTGATGAGCCAAAGCGGTATTGGAATACAAATTGACAATGCAAAAATGAAAAAAAACTATCAGATAACTTTTATAGGAGCAAGAGGCTCGGGGAATCCATCTGAAGACGCTGTTCGTTTTGGACAATTAGATATATTAGGCATGCAGAATAAGATACTGGATTTGCTAAAAATTGTAGAACCTAACCTAAAAAGCCTCTCTTCAATATCAATGGGTGATACTTCTATGGTTTACGGAGATATCGGGCTTTCCAGGAAGATACCAATATCATATATGGGTGATGGCGTGTCTCGCCTTTTAACGATTATTTTAGCTATTGCAACTGCAAAGAATGGCATTGTTGCTATTGATGAGTGCGAGAACGGTATTCACTACTCGGTAATGCCAAAAGTATGGAAAGGAATTGTTCATGCCGCAAATGAGTTTAATTGTCAGGTCATAGCTACCACGCATAGCGATGAGTGTTTAAGAGCTGCTTATGAAGGGCTTTCAGGAGAATTTGAAAAAGATCTTAGTTTTACTCGAATTGACCGTCTTCCAAATAGACAAACATTAGCAAAAACTTTTGACTATGAGATGCTCAGAGTTGCTTTTGAAACGAATATGGAGGTGCGTTGAAATGCCTCTTAATAAAGATAAAAAGACACGGATTGAGCGAAGCAAGCTTATTTTAGCCGAGGGCTTGGATGCATACTTTTTTTGCATATGGGCATGTAATACTTACAGACCGGAAACTATCCAAATTCTTGATTTTGGTGGTATAGGTGACTTAAGCAAGTTCATTGCAGGAATAAAACTTCTGCCAAATTATGAACAGGTAGAAACAATCGTAATACTTCGGGATGCCGAAAAGGATGCTAAGTCAGCTATTGACAGCATAAAAAGCTCATTAAAAAAAGAAGGGTTTTCCATACCTAAAAAGCCTTGCGAATTTACTTCTTCCTCTCCGCGTATTGCCTATATGGTGTTACCAGGGTTTGGTAAAGATGTTGATGGGATGAATTATCTTCCTGCTGGCACTCTTGAAGATCTTTGTATCGAGATTGTTAGTAACGATCCGATCATAGAATGCGTAGATCAATATCTGCAATGCGTGCAATCTAAAAACACTAAGCTGACACATCCTCACAAAGCAAAGCTCCATGCTTATCTTGCAGGTAAAAATGAGTATGTTGGATTGAAAATTGGAGAAGCTTCCAAAGCAGGAGTATGGAACTGGGAGCATGAAAGGCTTAAGCCCTTTAAAGAAGTAATAATGGCGATGTAGAAGATGATTCTATCAACAATCTAGCGTGAAATAAATGGAGTTTTGTTGATAGTTGTCGATAGAAAATGTTGATAGAACTAAAATTATCAGTAATGGAAATGACAAAAAAGGCGTTTGATATTGTCAAACAAAAGGGATCAACTGCTCCAAATCCCGTTTCAATCACCATGGAAAGACAGAAATCTGTTCCTGAAATCCGCATCATCGAAGGTACTTCAAAATGAAGATAACAACATTAGAACATCTTAATAGTTTTATAAAAAAAGCGGGGCAATATTTCCGATATGCCGATGTGAAAGCATTTCTTATTTCACAAAATACCAAAGTGTCTGATTCTACACTTCAAACTTATCTGAGTAGGGAAATAGCTAAAAAAAACATTTTCAGCGCAGGGAAAGGATGGTATTCAAAGCAGGAAAAAGAATTTAGACTGAATGTCGAACCCATTCAGAAGATAATTGGACTGATAAAACAAAAGTTTCCTTTGCTGGAAATTTCCTGTTGGAGCACTGAACAAATAAACTCATTCACTCACCATATGCTGGGAAAGCATATAACTTTTATCTATGTAGATATTGATGCGGTCAATTCAGTGCATGAATTTCTACTTGATAATGGATATAATTCTTATGATAATCCTACGAAAAAGGAAACACAAAAGCATTTCAGGGCAACAAACAACACTGTAGTTTTAAGAGCTTCTATAGCAAAGCAGCCGGAAGATCTAAGCGGAGCTTCTTCTGTTGAAAAATTACTCGTCGATCTAATTTTTGAAAACAGGAAATTACATATTATGCCAGAAGATGAGATAGAGAACATTTTTGAAAGTATTTTAAAATATGAAAGAATTAATGTCTCTACTCTTTTTTCGTATGCCAAGAGGCGTGAAATGGATATCCAAGAAATCAAGAAATTCCGGATTTTTAATTTATCCGGAAATCCTTGATATAATCACCTATAAAGCTAGATATGATAAAGCGTAAATATTTTCAAGAAGAAACTATAAGAGCTAAACGAAATGAGTTAAAAGTCGCAGATCCCGGCTTATTTGAGAAAGCTATTCATGCCTTTGAACTATTAGGCTGCCTTGCGGAATCAGGGTTGGATTTTATATTCAAGGGCGGCACTTCTCTTATGCTTCATATTCCCGAACCTCAGAGATTATCTATAGATATAGACATATTGTCAGGAGAAAAACCTGATAACCTCGACTCAAAGCTAAAAAGCATTAGCATGATGTATCCATTTTTAAGATGTTATGAAGACGAGAGAGGGCACAGAGGTTTGCCAAATCGCAGGCATTTTAAATTTTTCTATAACTCTCAGATATCTAAAAGGGAAGATAGTGTTCTTCTTGATATAGTTGAAGAAAATAAATGTCTTTTGCCTATACAGGAAAAGGTCATTAAATCCACTTTTTTTGAGACAGATAGAAATGTAAAAGTAAAAGTTCCAATACCCGAAGGGCTTCTTGGCGACAAGTTGTCGGCTTTTGCTCCCAATACTCTTGGAGTGCCTTTCTTAACAAAAAGCGGGCATCTCCATTCTCTTCAGGTAATCAAGCAGATGTTTGATATTGGACAGCTTTTTGATATAGTCGCTAACTACAAAGAAGTATTTGCCGCCTATCTTGCTTCTTATAAACAAGAAAATGAATATAAAAAAGGTATTTATACACTAGAACAAGCTCTTGATGATTCAGTAGAAACAGCTCTCGAGGTTTGCCGGATGGGGTTACGAGGACATAAGGCTTCAGATATTTCTGGTTATTTAGATGATGGCATTAGAAAACTTCAAAATCATTTAATATCAAATCCATTTAGACCAAATATTGAAGCGAAAATATCAGCATCAAAAGCATTTGCTCTATTTAAAATGATAAGAGGAAACTCTTTTGATTTAATGACAGAATACGGGTTATATATTCAGTCGGAAAAACAGATAGAATTGATAAGAAGTAATTCGATAGACTCAACTATCGACAGGCTGAAGAAAACTAATCCCGAAGCCTACTACTACTTGCTTCTTGGTATTTTATCTTCACAATAAAATGAAGAGTAACATTAAAGGACTATTATGGGCATTGAATCTTTTTTGAAATGGGCAGCTAACTACGGTATCCAAGAAGTTGACGAAGCAATAAAAAACTGCAAAGTTGCGACATTATCATTTATGTGCAACTACTTAGAAGAAAAAACAAGAGTTCACAAGCTAAAAAGGGAAATTTAGTTTATGCTTATTTGTTCGCTTTATGGATTAACGAAAGAAGAAACCGAGTTTATTAAGAATTATGAGATAGAATAAAGGCTAAGCGAGACTGAAGAGGATGAATAGACCAGAAGGAAAGTTTACCGCGCACTCTGCCGTTTGGTATGGAACCGCATCTCTAAAGCAAACAGCTTATGAAGGCTAGCCGGACAATTAATAAATTCCTTTTATATCTGGAAGGATGAGAGTTATGCATCTTGCATATTTTGATGAAAACAAATTTGCAGAGAACAATCCATTTTTTTGGATAGGAGGCTTTCTTATGTCTGATAAGAAGGCCATAGAGTTTGAGAAGACTCTTAGCTAAATGTAATCACAATTAATGGGTATGTTTTAATAAAAGAATGAATTTATTGAGTTTAGGAAAAAATTATTTTAGAAATCTGATCAGGTTATTTTTTTTACTTCTAATTATTTATAATGCCAATCTAATGGCTGCGGATGCCAAAGAATCGGGGGATGTGTGGTTGTCTGCCTATGAGATATACGAAAAAGCGGAAGGTTTTTATGAGAAAGAAGACTATTCATCGGCGATGGTGTATTACGCTAGAGCTCTAACTAAATTTGAAGAACTCAAGGATAAATATCCTGACTGGAATTCAGAATTGGTTGAATACCGCATTACATATTGTGAAGAAAGAGACACTCTGATAAGAAATAAACTTTCTAATAAGAAGAAAAGACTTCCCGAAGACGAGTTAGTCAAAGAAAATATTGACATGCATTCAAAGCTTGTCGAATATCAGGATGAGCTTTATTCCGAACAGAAAAAGTTAAAGGATGCTCTTAGAAAAATAGAAACAGGCAATAATGAAATAAGCAAAAACTCTGCCGCCGCTGAAAAGCTAAGAGAAGTTCTCAAGGAAAAGATTGAACTCGAAAAAAAATATAATTTTCTGAATGAGCAGTACTCTTCCGAAGAGAAAAGCAAAGAAGTTCAGCAAATGCGTTCCAATCTTGAAAATCAGCGCTTTGAAATAGAAAACCTCAGACAAGAGAAAAGCAAAATGTCAGCTGACCTTTCTGCTCTCAATAAGAAATATCTGGAACTTTCAACACAAAAAGCTGATATCGATTATATGTACAAAAGCGCTTTAGGAAAAGCTAAAATGTCTGAAGAAGAAAAGCAGAAAGTAGCCGCAAAGCTTGATGCAGTTTCAGGAGAGCTTGAAAATGTCAGGACTGAAAAAGAAAGAATAGGTGAGCGAGCCAATAAACTTCAGGAATTGCTTGAGAACATTAAGGAAACAGCACCGAAAGATACCGATTCACCGGACGAAATAGCCCTTAGAAATGAAAACGAGGCGTTGAAAAGACAGTTAAATGGATTTCAATCCGAAATTGATAAACTCTCTCAGATTCGGGATTCTTATAGTTCGCAGCTTAAAACAATTCAGGACTCATACGAAAGCTCTACGAAGAACATCTCTGCCTTGAACAGCAGGTACCAGGCGCTTAATAGTGAATCTGAATTACTGAGAAATCAAATAAAAGGAAAAACCGAGGCTGAACTTTCTGCAACCCGGAAAATAAACGAACTTGCTTCCAGCCTGGCTGACAGCAAAGAGTCCTATAATCTTCTAAGCGATAAGTATAAAGCGCTTGAGAAAAATCAGGCCGTTCTACCTGAACTTCAGCAGAAAAACCAGTCATTGGAGACACAAAAAAAAGATCTGGAAAATTTGCTCGAAAACTATCAGAAAAACCTGGAAAGTATCAAACAGGAAAGAGACTCACTGGAAATGTCCAGAAAAGCACTCGAAGAGGAAAAGAGCAACCTAATCAAAGATCATCTAGCATCCAAGAATGCAGATGATGAAAAATACAAAGCCAGACTAACTGAGCTGGATGAAGCAACTGGCAAACTTAAAACCCTTGAAACGGCCAAACTTGATCAGCAGAAAAAGATTGAAGATTTGATAAACGAATCAGCAAAGAAAGAACAATCATATAATAAACTTTCAGAAGAGAACCTGAAACTAACAAACAAGGCTATGAGCGCGGATAAAATGTTGCGTCAGCTTCAGGAAGAGTACAATAAGAATTCCAGCGCTTACTCGGATTTAAGTCAGAAATTAAATCAGAATAATGTTAAGCTCCAGGAATATGAATCAGCAAGGGGAAATCTGGAAAATCTACTCAAGAACACGACTGAAGCAAAAGAAAATGCAGAAAAGCTCAGCAAAGAACAGATTAAGAAATATGATGAGCTAAACAGCAAATTTACGGAGAAAGAGAAGTCCATTGAGGACTTTCAGAATAGGTTGTCGCAAAAGGATGAAGAACTAAGTCAGTCACTAAAGAAAGCTGAAGAACTTAAGAACTTTTCAGCCAAGGATAAAGAAAAAATCGATTCCCTGCTTGATTCCATAGGTAATTTATCAAAGGACATTGAATCAAAGAATATCGACAAAAAAAACCTCGAAGAGAAACTTGCAACAGCAGCGGACAAGGCATCAGCAATGGAACTGCATAATAAAGCTCTTGAAGACAAATTCAGTGATTTGCTTAAAGGTTCAAAGAAACTGAATGAAGAACGCGCTTCCGTAGAGAGAGAACGCAATGAAGTTATCAGGAAACTCGCAGAGGCAAATGAAAACTTGAAGAAATCGCGTTCGGACCTCGATGAAAGTTCTGAAAAAAGGAAAAAGCATCTTGACGAGATAGCTTCTCTTAAGAGTTCACTTGAGGCCATTCAGGGAAAACTGGACGCTCTTTCCAATGAGAATGATCAATTGAGACAAAATCTTGACGACTCAGCTAAAAAAGCGGAGGCTTTTGAAGATGAAAAAACTCAATATTTAAATCAAATTAAAGAGCTTGTGGGTAATCTTGAAAATGCTGAAAAGAGAAATGAATCTTCAGAATCAATGCGTTCACTTACTGAAGAAAGATTTATATCTATTAATAACAGAGTAAACGACCTGGAAAAAATCCGCCAGGATCAGAGCGCTCTGATACAGAGCCTTCAGGGACAGTTAGAACAGGTCACTAAGGAATCTCAAACTGAAAATACCGCTGACGACCTCTCTGAACTTACATCAGAACTTACCAGAGCAAATGAGAAAATCAGCAGTTACGAAACTCAAATCGCAGAAAGCTCTGAAAATATCCTTAAATATCAGTCAGAATACGCATCAATGAAGTTTGACCTGGATAAGGAAAGAAATGCCAGAGCTCAACTTCAAAATAGATTCGATGAAGCAAGTAGACAGCTTGACGCTATGAAGAACCAACTAGACGCGCAAAAAGTTAATACAGACAAAATGATCTCAAACATGAATTCTATGAGTGAAAAATTAAGGCAGTCTGAAGAGAGTGCCGAAAAATTACAGAACGATTCACTTAAGGCTGCAGAGGATTTTGAACATGCCAAAAAGAATTATGAAGAGAAAGTTTCTTCTCTGAATTCCCAGATTGAAGCTCTTACAAATGAAAAATCAGAACTCATTTCAAGTACCGCGGAGAATGCAAAGCTGAACTCTGAACTCAATTCTGCAAACCTTAAAGTTGACGCTCTGGAAGGACAGCAAAAAGAAAATATATCTAAAATAGAAAATCTTCTTGCTCAGCTAGATTCCGAAAGACAGCTTTCTTCAGGCAGCACTACAGCAAACAGTGAAATAGCTCAAGAGATAGACAGTTTTAAATCCCAATTGTTATCTTATGAGTCTGAAAAAAAATCAATTAAAAGCCAGATAGATAACCTAGCTGCCGCAGTTGATGAAAGAGATAAGAAAATAGAAGAACTTGAAACAAATCTTAAAGAATCCAATGATAAACTCACCTCAGCTTTAGATGAAAAAGAAAAACTCAAAGAGGCTTTCAATGGGACTTCTGAAGAATTATCTCAGGCTAAAAATGCTGTGACAGGCCTAAAAACAGAGCTTGCCCAAAATTCCTCTAACTTATCCGAACTCCAGAAGAACCTCGATAATTCAAAGAAAGCATATTCTGACAGCACGCAGAAAGTTAAAGAACTTTCACAGATTGTCCAGAAAGCAGAATCTGAAATAGAGGATTATAAGAAACAGAAATCTGATTATGACACGAAAGTCCAATCGCTTAACTCTGAACTATTATCTGCTGTTTCCAAAACCCAGGAGCTAGAGAAAAATGAAGATGTAATTCAGATGGAAAATGATACTCTGAGAACCCTTCTTAATACGCTTGAAGCAGACAATAACTCCAAGGACGGCAAAATCCGTGAATTAAGTGGAATAGTTGACTCTTCGCAAACGATAACTGATTCCCTGTCAGATGTAAAATTAAATCTAGAAGCACTCTCAAAAACTTCAGAAAAGGAACTTAAGGAGCTAAGAAGCAAGTATGAGAAACAGTTAGAGATTAATAATGCCCTTGTTAAAGAACTGGAATCTTATAGAAATAAAGGACAGCAACTGGATAAAGCCAATTCTGATATGAATTCAGACCTTGCAAAAACAAAAAGAGATCTTAGCGAAACTCTATCTAAAAATGAACTGCTCAAGGAAAATCTTGATTCGATATCAGCCGAACTTGAAAAAGCTAAATCAGATTCTGCAAATTATCAGAGAGAGTATGACAAGCTTTCAGCTATATTCAATAGTATCCAGAAAGAACTTGAAGCTGCTAAAAATGAAAAATCAGCTTTACAAGAAGAGTTTACAAAAGCAAAAAATGATTTTGCCGCACTTAGAAATCTGGAAACGGATAAGAAACTTACAAAGATTCAGCTTGAATACGACCAGCTCTTTAAAAGAAATTCTGATACTGAAAATGAAGTGACTGAAACCAAAAATAAACTAAATTCTGTTTCCCTGAAACTTAAGGAATCTGAACTGCGCAAAAAAAACCTTGAAGAAATCAATGAATCTCTGCAGAAAAAACTTATTGATGCTAATTCCAAAAATCAGGAACTTTCCAGAGTATACTCAGAAAAAGAGACTATCATTATCGAACTTAGTGACGAGCTTAAGACTCTAAAAGAGGATCTTAAGGATAAAACTTCTAAAAACCTCCTTCTTTCTGAAAATGTTGAAGCCCAAAAAGAAACTGTTTCTATCATTTCAAACGAAAATGCTGATCTCAAACAGCAAGTAACGGATGCGGAACTTAAAAATTCAGAGCTTCTCAAATCTTTTTACGAGAAAGAAACCGCATCATTGGAACTCAAAGATGAAATCAGAAGTTTGAATGATGAACTTAGAACTGAAATATCAAAGAGCGCTGTTTTGGCTAATGAACTAAATGATCAAAAAGAGCAAGTTTCGAAAACCCAGACTGAAAAAAGGCTTCTTCTTTCCAAAATAGCTTCTTATGAGACTCTCGTATCGGTTATTAAAAAAGAGAAAAATGACATTGAAGGCAAATATAAATTACTTCTGCAGAAAATTCAGGATTTTACCAGAAAGCTTAAAGAACCTGCAATAACAAATAAGGATGACACTGAGAAAATCGCTCAGTTGAGATCTGAAAATGTTTCTTTAAATCGTGAAATCCTAGCTCTTAATAGGAAAATACAGACACTCAAGTATAAAAAGATTAATCCACAGGCAATACTGTCAAAAGAAGATAAAGAAAGACTCATGAAGCTTGTCAAGTCTGCCAGAATGTCAATAGCCCAAAATGACTTCAGCTCAGGGTATAAGTATCTGGGTATGGCTGCAGATATTGCGCACGATAATTACCAGATACAGAAAAACGCAGGTCTCCTGGCCATGACCAACAGCGATTATTCTGCCGCCTTAAAATATCTTAGCAACGCTAAAAGCATTTCCATTAATGACGATGAAAATAATTCCATTCTACTTGCTTTGTGCCATATCTATATTGGAGACTATAGTAAGGCTTTGATAGAGTTTAATAATGCAGCTGAACTCGAAAAAAACACAAAACTTGGCAAAGCGCTGGATGCTTACTGTCTGGATCTGATTTCAGGAATGAAGAGCACGAAGAATTCAGAAAAATCGATGAAAGAGTTTATCCATTCCCCTGAAATGGCTTCGAAACTTTCTTCTATCTTGCTTCTCTGTAATCCTCCAAAAATTCAGGAAGCTGAAAGATGGAACTCCGTGAGCCCTAAAGAAAATAATTGATAAATCTACATAAAATAATTCTAACTTATTGCTTGTTCACACCAGCTCAGAAAAAGAACCGTCTCAATTTTGTTGTGTTTTAAAAATCATAAACCGTAACCTGTAATTTTGGCTTCAGTAATTTCATGGATTTGATTTGTTAAATCATAAATTCCAGGGTAGGTGGAAGCTATGTCTTCATTGACTGAGTAGCACAGTTTCAAGATAAAACCCAAATCCGCATCGACTTTTAGAACGGAACAGATTCTTTCAATTGATGATTCTGGAATTAACTCAGGTTCTTTTTCAAGAAGACTTTCATTCGCCAGAATAAATAATGCTTTAGCCGCAGATTTGATTGAGTCTATAAGTGGTTTTCTGTACTCTTCGTCAAATCCTCCTTCTTTTAGAAGCCGAGCCATTTTATAGTCACGGGAGGCTTTTTTGTAAATTGAGGCTGCGAGAACTTTTTTCTTTTTCCATACAGGTTCTTCTTCTACCTGCGTTTCCTTTGTTTTATAAATTTCGCTTAAATTTGAGCTATTGAAGGAGATGATTCCCATGCTTGAAAGTTTCTGCAGGAGGGCATAGGTCTCTTCATTTATGAGGAGAACTCCTTCATCGCTGGAAATATTAGATTTTTTAGCAATATCGTTGAGTTTTTCTTTAGTTTCCGGATTGTTGGAAACGGCAAATAAGCCTTTCAAAGCGCCTGTTTTTGAATCAATCAGACCATTGCATATTTTCAATTCAGGAGGAGTTGCGACACTTAGTTCCTGTTTCATTTTTTCTTCACAGGGAACTTGCTCTTCATTGTTCTGGAGCGGCTGTTCTTTATTATCTTCTTGCCCTGGAACTTCAACGAATGAAGTATTCATTATCGATGCCAGGCGTTCCATGAACTTATTTCTGTTATCAGGTTTCTCTATTTCGCCGAAGTCTGCCCTGGCGTCAAGTATTCCATCTGCAAGTTCCCTTTTAAAACCGAGAGTTGCAAGCATCCTGTGTTCTATGGTGTTTTCTGATATAAGATTAATAACATTTACGCTGTTTTTCTGATGTTTTCTCCATGCCCTGGCGATTCTCTGTTCAAGTTTTGCCGGGTTCCATGGCAGATCCATGTTGATGACTACGCTGGCGGCCTGAAGGTTAAGGCCTACACCGCCTGAGTCGGAAGATAAAAAGACTTTGCATTCCGGATTATTTTTGAAGTTATTGATTTCGTCTCTTCTTTTTTCCTGAGGGACAGTTCCGACATGCCAGCTGAAGATGACTTTATTGTCCACAAGCTGATTCATCATGAGTTCAAGGATTTTGACCCATTCTGAGAAAATTATTACTTTCCTTTCCGGGTTATTGTCCCATATGTCATTTAATATCTTAATAACTTCATCGACTTTTGGCGAGTCTGTAATTGTCTGATCTAGAATATATACTGTGTCACAGAGCATCCTCATGCAAGCAAGGCGTCTCTGAAGATCGTCGTGCTCTTCGGGTTTTAAAGGTCTGCTTTTAGCTATTGACATGAGGATTGAAACTCTGTACGCATGTTCTTCATATCTTTTCAGCTGTTCCGGAGTCATCTGGACGAAGTAGTTATTGTCTATTCTCTCGGGAAGCTGTTCAGCGATTTCATCTTTCCTTCTACGGAGCATGATAGGTTTGATTGTTTCATGCAGTTCTCTTAGATTTTTGAACCCAAAAGTTTTTCCTTCCGCATCAAAATTGTAATATTTTCTGTTGAATCTGAATAGGCTTCCGAAAATTCTTGGATCTATAAACTCAGTTAGGGAATAAAGTTCGTCTATTTTATTTTCTATTGGAGTGCCAGTGAGGATGAAAGCAAATTTTGAATTGAGTTTTTTGATGTTAGAGGCTGTTTTAGTTTTCCAGTTTTTTATTCTCTGTGCCTCGTCGAGAATTACCAGATCAGGCTGTAATAGATTGTTAATATCCTCGTAATCTCTAACAATTTGTTCATAGTTTGTCAGGATAAAAAACGCTTGTGTCTCCCGATATGCTTTAAGTCTTTCTTCGCGAGGACCGAATAATACGAGCGTACTTAAGTCCGTAAATTTTCTGATTTGTTCTTCCCATTCGGTTTTCAATGAAGCAGGACTTACGACAAGTACTTTCTTTACATTCAGATACTCTTTCATCAACGCTGCAGCGGCTACAGCCTGAACAGTTTTTCCCAGACCCATTTCATCGGCAAGCATGGCTCTTCCGCTGAAGGCCAGATGAAGCATGCCGTCTATCTGATAGTCGTAAACAGGGAACTTAAGGAATTTTCCGCTCAGGGCATTTTGCCTGATTGATTCTTTATGGCTGGTTTGAATTCTATTTATATTTTCCTTAATGATATTTTCTCTGTTAAGCTCTGCAACGGCATCTGATATTCTTATATAGTTGAAAATCGAAGGGTCGGCGCCGCTCTCCATATCTCTCATAAATACCTGAAGAACATCGTTGTGGGGGCTTTTAAACTCCTTATTAGCATCAAGGTATTTCAGCATGAAAAGTTTAGCTGCCGGATCGATTTTCTGAGGGAAGGCAACTTTTAAATTGATGTCATCGGAATAGTCCAGAAAGATTTCAATATAAGGGGAATTGAGGTTTCCGGAGGGTTTTTTAAAGTTAACAATCTTTTCGATATGCTTGCATGTACCCAGAAAATTCTTTTTAAAGTCGGGGCAGTCGCAGTAGTTTTGCAGTTTTTCGTAGGAGCGGATTTCGACTTTGTATTCAGAGGCATCAATTACACCTTTCCTTTTGACAAGAAAATCGGCAAAATACTTTGAAATCTGATTGCCTTTACAGGTAATATTCATTGGCTCTTCATGAGCTCTTTTGCGCCTTAGTTCAATTTCATATCTATCAGTAGTCAGCCAGCTTGGGTACTTTGATTTACGGACTTTTCAGATTTGATTAATTTTTGCATGTTGTTTTAAATAATTATTTGGTTAATAAATTGATACTTCGACAAAGGAGCTGTGAGTGCGGGAACCCTGGCTGGGAAAGGTAGGCTCATTGGAGGTTAGGAAGTTTGCTGAATTATTTTCAACGATTATTGAGCCTTCGAATTTTGGCCAGATACCATTATTGAGAGAAACAACTCCCGGCATGATATCCTCCGTGACAAGAACTTTTGTTTGCATCAGTCCAATCTCATTGAAAATTTTTACAATATCGTCATTCTTTATATTTCTTTTGGCCGCGTCAATAGGATTAATCCATAAATAGTCTTCTTCTCCGCCGTCAAAAAAAGGTATATTTGAGTTTGTTGAATTAATTCTTTTTCTGTAATGAGGAGTCACCAGTCTCAATGGAAAGTTAATGTTTATTAAAGGTTCTTGAGGCTTAGGGTAGGGGGAATGGCCTGTTTTTTCAGAATAAAGCTCTGATGATATCTCGATTTTTCCTGATGGAGTATTTAACGGGTATTTATGGGGATCTGATATAAAATCAGAAAAAGCGATCCGATTATTTTCTTTTCCTGTAAGAATGCCGGTTCTCCTGAAAGACTCAACATCTTTCACAGCGGATTGAGCAATAAGAGTATTTATCCATTGTTTCGAGTTTTTCCCTTCTGAAAATTCATCCGCAAAACCGAGTTTTTCAGCTAAAGCGCAATAAATATCATAGTCGTCTTTGACTGATTCAGGAGGCTTGACTGCCTTGTTTGAATAGAGCAGGCAATTGTCTGGACCTGAAGTGATATCATCTCTTTCCATCCACATTGTGGCAGGGAAAATGATGTCGCTAAATCTTGCGGTAGGTGTCAGGAAGTGTTCGTGAGTGATGATAAAATCAAGTGTATTGAACGCTTCAATGTTTTTATTCAGATTGGCTCCCTGAACAAGTAAATTAGAGCCCGGGCTATATAAAAGCTTTATTTCAGGATACTTGTCAAAAGGCTTATTCTTAAGTATTCTGTCAGGCCATCTATAAACAGGAAAACTTGTCGGGTTCAGGAGGGCAGGAAGTGGGAGGCTCGGGCAATGTGGAACAGGCAGTTTTCCCCAGAAACTTCCGCCGCTTGAGCCACCGATTTTTCCGACATTGCCTGTAACTGTTTGCAATATCATGCTAAACCTGTAGGCATCTTCTCCTCCCAAGGTTCTTTGTATTGAAAGGCCAGGAAGGACGGCCGCAGGCTTTGTTCTGGCGTATTGAAAAGCCAGTTCTGATATTGTTTTTCTGTCAATTCCGCATATCTTTTCAGCCCATTTCGTGTTTTTAGCTGTTCCGTCGATGTTTCCTTCTATATAGGCTGATAGAAGATCGAAACCGACTGAATATTGATGGATGAATTCAGGATCAATTAGTTTATTGGAGATTAACTCATGAAGAACCGCGCACATCAGGGCTGAGTCTGTCCCGGGACAAATAGGAATCCATTGAGTGGCAAAAGCCTTTACCGTCCTTGTCCTTCTCGGATCAATAACGATAATTGGGATTTTGCCATCTTTTTTGATTTTGAAAAGAACAGATTCTATTTTTGTGCTGAAACGGGTGTCAAGTGCATTTGATCCCCAGAGAATTATGAGTTTCGAACTGAAAAGAGTTTCAATATCAAGACCGCAATCGAGAGTTCCAAATACATAAGGTGTTACAAAAATAGAGGCAGCGGCACTATAAGATGATGTGGTTTCCGCGCACGGTCCGAAAAGACGACCAAATCTTCTTGAGAGCAAATAAGTATTATGGAAATGTCCCCTGCAGGAACCGCTTGCGTTGAAAAACAGTATAGAATCAGTCCCGTATAGTTTTTTGCAGTCAGCAAGCTTCTCCGATGCCAGAGATAATGCTTCGCCCCATGTTGCTTCCCTGAAATTCCCGTCACCTCTTTTGCCGTTTCTGATGAGAGGTTTAATCAGGCGCCCTTCGGCATAGAGTTGTTTTTCAGCATTAAAGCCCAAAAAGCAGCCTGACATATGCTCAGGGGCGAAAGGACTGTTGGTAATTTTTATTATTCTGTTTGCTTCACTGTCTACATGAGCGGTCAAAGCACATGCTCCGCCGCAGTCCCTATTGCAGGAAACAGAAACCTTTTTTAAGTTGGAAGTCGAAAGTGGGAAATGGGAAGTGTTTTTACTTTCGATTTCCGATTTCATACTTCATAATTATCTATAGACCATCTGCTGCTTTGGCTTTGGAATCTTTGGTTCTTCAAGGAAGAGAGAATACCAGATATCTCCGAAGTCAGCATTCGAGAAGCGTTTTTCTTTACCGTTCACCAGTGCTTCGAGGTTCTGTTCAATAACTTCATTTTTGGTTTTATCCTTTCCCTGCTGAAGCACTTTTATAGCTTCTTCAATCTGCCCGTTTTTTACAAGAATCCACGAGTAGAGGGCGTAGAGAAGCGCGCCATTTTCATTTTTTGCAAATTTCTTGGCTTTTTTTCTGAAGAGTTGCTTATAGGAAGTATCGCCTTTTTTATAGAGCCTTACCATTTTCATTGCAACGGACATAGGATCCATGAAGACCGATTTGGACATCAGCTCATCTACCTTGTTGAATTCTTTAAGCTGGAAATAGAACTGCATTCTCATTGTGTTGACTTGTTTTGGCAACATCAGGTTCCATGAATAGAGCTTCTCAAATCTTTTTGTTTCTTCAATAGCCTGGCGGATAAAAACATGTTGGTCTTTCTCAAGGATTTTCTGCATGTTTTTTATTCCTCCCTGAGGTTTTTGCTGGAAGAATTGAATCTTTTTATTGAGTTTTGTCTGAGCTCCCTGAATAACAGCCTGAATTTCATTCGTGTATTTTTTTACGAGTTTCCTCATTAGAAGCCCTGTTCCTATCTGGCATGCGGCGAAGACTATAAATCCTACTGTAATATAAACTGCAGAACCGAACCCATTCCAGAAAAAAATAATCCCGACTGCTGCCCCGATGCCCAGAGAAATAATAATTGCCAACATGTAGCGCTCCTGAAAAATTGAAAGTTAAGTTTAAAACTAAAAGAATTCCTAAATTAACATTGTTTTGGCAAGTTTAAATCTTAATCGCTAACTTCAACATTTATTTTTTATAAATTTAGTATGGAGATTCTCATTGACATGAAGAAGGCATCCTTTAAACTTTTGTATTAAACAAATGTTTTAAATATTTGTTCTATCAAAATATTCAGACTAAAAACTTATATGGAAAAGCCATGCATGAGACCAAGAGAAAGATTCTGACAGCCGCAGCGCATGAATTTGCATTAAATGGATATAATGGAGCTACTATCAGGGATATATGCCGAAGAGCAGGAGTAAATCTTGCTTCAATAAATTATCACTTCAAGAGCAAGGAATCTTTATACAAGGAGATGTTTGAATTTCTTTTCTGTGAAACAGAGAAAGAAAATGTTTTTGATAAAGAATCGTATGAAAGCTTTTCTGAATGGAGATATGTATTAAGGAAATGGGTAGAAAACATTATTCTTGACATTATACAGAAAAATCCTTTAAGTGAGGCTAAATGGAAGATATTCGGATGGGAAATTCAGGATCCATCCAGCATATTTCCCAGTATTTGCGAGACTTTTCTGAAACCAAGACTTTCAATCCTGGCATCTCACTTCAGGAAAGTGCTTCCTGACGATACAAGTGAAGATGATATTTACATAAGAGTGTTTTCTGTGATATCAATATGTGTTTTTTATTTTCGTGACAGGGAGATTATAAAAACAGTTTTTCCGGGACGGAACTTTGTATCTGAACAGATAGAAAAAATTATTAAAAATATTACTGATGTAGCCTGCATGGGTATCAGTTATCAGAATGAGGAGAATATTAAAAGATGAATTCGTTTAAGTCTTTTGGAAAGTTCATTCGTATTGCCTTTTACAATATAGCTCTTTGCTTTGTTATAGTGATTGCCGGTTGTGAAAAACAGGAAGAAGCTCTTCATCCAAAAACGCCTGAAGTAGCATATATTCCTGTAAAATATGAAAAAGTACTAATAACTACAAGACTGCCGGGCAGAACCCATGCATACCTTGTTGCGGAAGTTCGCCCAAGAGTCGGAGGAATAATCCAGAAAAGGTTTTTTGAGGAAGGAGCTGATGTAAAAGAAGGACAAATTTTATACGAAATAAGCTCGGCAACCTATAAGGCGCTAAGCGATAAATGCAAGGCTTCCCTGGCAAGAAGTGAAGCTCGGGCAGTCGCTCTTAAATATAAATACGAGCGAAACAAAAATTTATACAAGACTAAAGCTGTCAGCAAACAGGACTATGAAACTTCAGAATCAGCTTACCTTGCTGCTAAGGCTGAAATTGAAGCATGCAAGGCTGAGCTTGAAACATCTGATATAAAGCTTGGCTACACTCAGATTCTGGCTCCCATTTCAGGGAGAATAGGTAAATCAGACATAACCATAGGATCACTGGTTACCGCAAATGACCCAGTCCCTCTTGCTAGAATACAGCAGATTGATCCGATATTCGTAAATGCTGTCCAGTCAAGCATTGATCTCCTCAAAAATAAAAGAGAAGTTGAAAGCGGTTACATACAGAAGAATGATAACAAAATTGTAAAGGTAAAACTCTATTTTGAGGACAATTCGCTTTATGATCTTGAAGGAGAACTTAAGTTTCGCGATATAACAGTCGATCAAAGCACCGGATCCTTCATCCTTAGAATTGTTTTTCCCAACCCCAAAGGTACGCTTATGCCTGGAATGTATGTAAGCGTAGTAATTGAAGATGGGACAGTCAATAATGGCATATTGGTGCCTCATCAGGCAGTAAAGAGAAATTTCAAGGGAGAACCTATTGCTTATATTGTTGATGCTTTAGGTAAAGTAGAGGAGAGAAAGCTTATCATAGTTCGCTCAATGGAGGATAAATGGCTAGTTAGAGACGGGCTTAAAGAAGGAGATAAACTTATTGTCGAAGGTTTTCAATGGATAAGGCCTGGAATGTCTGTTACTGCTGTGCCATTTAATTTTCAAAATGAAAATCATCTTGTAGCTAATACGAAAGAAACCAGCAAGGAATAAAGGAGCAAAAATATGTCTCATTATTTCATAGAAAGACCTGTTTTTGCATGGGTAATAGCTTTGGTGCTGATGCTTTCGGGAATAGTTTCAATATTTACTCTTCCTGTTTCACAATACCCTGCCATAGCTATGCCTGAGATAACAATAGAAGCTGTATATCCGGGAGCTTCTGCCAAAACGATAGAAGATACGGTTACTCAGATAATTGAACAAAAGATGGTAGGGCTCGATAACCTCTGCTATATAGCCTCGAGCAGTGATGCCGCGGGTTTTGCCACTATTACTCTTACTTTTAACAGCGGTACAAATCCAGATATTGCCCAGGTGCAGGTTCAGAACAAACTTCAGCTTGCTATTCCTCAATTGCCTCAGGCTGTCCAATTGCAAGGGCTGAGTGTTTCAAAATCCTCTGCTTCATTTTTGATGGTAATTGGTTTTGTGTCAGAGGATGAGAGCATGGACAGAAATGACCTTACAGACTATGTAGTAGGCAATGTACAGGAACAGCTGAGCAGAGTTCAGGGTGTAGGAGAAGTCCTCACATTCGGTTCTCAGTATGCTATGAGAATATGGTTAGATCCCGACAAACTAAATAACTTTGCCCTTACTCCGTCAGATGTAAAAGACGCAGTAAGATCCTATAATGTGGAGGTTTCGGCAGGGCAGCTTGGTGCAAATCCTTCTACCGCCGGGCAAAGGCTTAATGCCACAGTCAATATTCAATGTCTTCTTCAGACTCCTGAGGAATTCGGCGAGATTATCCTGAAAACTAATCCCGATGGTTCGTATGTGACCTTAAATGAAGTAGCAAGGATAGAACTAGGCAGTGAAAGTTATGACACTTCAGCATATTACAATGGAAAGCCTGCCGCTGGAATGGCTGTTAAGCTTGCTTCAGGAGCAAATGCTCTGCTCACAGTTAAAAACATCAAGACCAAACTTTCCGAACTTTCAGAATACTTTCCTTCAGGAATGCGAATTGTTTATCCATATGATACTACGCCTTTCGTGAGGATTGCCGTAAAAGAAGTAATTATTACATTTATAGAAGCGATAATTCTGGTTTTTTTAGTGATGTACTTATTTCTCCAGAATTTCCGCGCCACTCTGATTCCGACAATAGCTGTACCGGTAGTTCTCCTTGGGACATTCACTGTTCTAAATCTTACTGGATTTTCGATAAACATGCTTACTATGTTTGCCATGGTACTTGCCATAGGACTTCTTGTAGATGATGCGATAGTAGTAGTTGAAAATGTGGAACGATTGATAAAAGAGGAGAAATTGACTCCGGTTGAGGCCACAAAAAAATCAATGAATCAGATTACCGGCGCACTCATAGGAATAACAATGGTGCTTACCGCAGTATTTATTCCAATGGCATTCTTCAGCGGTTCTACAGGAGTCATATACAGACAGTTCTCTATAACGATGGTATCGTGTATGGTATTGTCAGTCATAGTTGCCATTATTTTTACACCTGCCTTATGCGCTACTATACTGAAATCAGAAAGCCGGCAAAAACCGAAAATCCATTTTTTAAGTTCATTTTTTAATATCTTTAATCGTATATTTAATTCACTAAGGGAAAAATATCTTGGTGCTGTTTCTGGTATTCTGTCCAGGAGTATCCGCTATATTATTATCTATGTGCTTATAGCTGGAGGAACCGCATATATTTTTATGGGGCTGCCGTCTTCTTATCTTCCTGATGAAGACCAAGGTATACTGTTTACTCTGTTTATGCTGCCTCCCGGTTCAACTCAGGAGCAAACTCTTCAGGTAATAAAAAAGGCTCAGAACTTTTTTCTAGAGAAAGAGAAAGATGCTGTTGAATCGTTTTTTGGAGTAGCAGGATTCAGCTTTGCAGGAAGAGGGCAGAATGTGGGTCTTGCTTTTATTAAACTTAAAGATTGGAGCTTGAGAAAGAGCCCCGAACTTAAAATTGATGCAATAGCGGGAATGGCTATGAAAGAATTTTCAAAAATAAGGGAAGCTATGGTTTTTGTTTTTCCGCCTCCTGCTTGTATTGAACTTGGATTTGCTAATGGTTTCGATCTTCAGCTTCAGGATAGAGCCTCGCTCGGACATGAAAAGCTTATGGATGCAAGAAACCAGCTTTTGGGAATGGCTTCTAAAAATCCTAATTTGATGATGGTAAGACCGAACGGACTGGATGATACCCCAGAGTTAAAAATTGATATAAACTATCGGAAAGCCGGCGCCTTGGGAATTCCAATTACAGTTATTCAGGATGCTCTTTCAATCGCGCTTGGAAGTTCATATGTAAATGATTTTATTAATAGAGGAAGAACAAAAAAGGTCTATCTTCAGGCAGACGCCCAATTCAGAATGGTTCCTGAGGATTTGAATAAATGGTATGTGAAAAACAATCTGGGAAAAATGGTGCCCTTCTCAGCGTTTGCAAATACCAAATGGACTTATGGTTCACCAAGGCTTGAACGCTATAATGGTTTTCCTTCTGTAGAGATAATGGGGGAAGCTGCTATTGGTAAAACTTCAGGAGATGCTATGAAAGTAATGGAACAGCTTGTCTCTAAACTTCCGTTTGGAATAGGGTATGAATGGACAGGTTTATCATATCAGGAACAGATGTCAGGAAAACTTGCGCCGCTTCTTTATTTTATATCGTTAATAATTGTATTTTTATGTCTTGCTGCGCTTTATGAAAGCTGGACTATCCCTTTTTCAATTATTCTTATCGTGCCAATAGGTATTTTCGGAGCGGTGCTAGCTACAAGCATGATGGGATTGTCCAATGATATTTATTTTCAGGTCGGACTGCTTACGACTATTGGCTTATCTGCAAAAAATGCGATACTTATTGTAGAGTTCGCAAAAACTAAATTTGAAGCAGGTGATGGTTTGATAAAGGCAACTATTGATGCCTGTTACTTGAGGTTAAGGCCTATCCTGATGACTTCGTTTGCTTTCATATTTGGCGTAATGCCTCTTGCTCTGAATAAGGGCGCTGGATCAGGAGCACAGAATTCTATAGGAGTTGGAGTGATGGGGGGAATGATTTCAGCTACACTTTTAGCTATTTTCTTTATTCCTCTGTTTTTTGTCCTTATTATGAAAATATTTACCAGGAAAACAAGTTTAGCCAAAAAAGAAAGTGAGGTTTGATGAAGTATGGATATTGGATATGAAATCACGGGAAAAAAAGTAATAGTAAAAGTTAATGGAAGTCTCAGTGTCCAGAATGCTGGTGAGTTTGAACAGAGTGCACTTTTTGCTATGAAAGATAATTCTTTGCCTTTAGTTATTGATTTTTCAAATCTGAAATATATCAGCAGTTCAGGTCTGAGTGCAGTTGTAGCTCTTAGCAGAAATGTTAAGGAAAAGAAAAGTAAAATGACTCTTCTTATTCCGAAGGGATCAATTCTTGATGTATTCAAAAGAACAGGATTGCTTTCGGTTTTTGATATCACCATTCTATAAAAAAATTTTAAGTTTTGCTAGACGGTAAAACTTCTAAGAGCTTTTAATGTGTCTCTGAATCCCTGATTAATAAGAGCTTTGGTGGCTGATTTGGAGAAGTTCAGTGAAGGAATTATTCCATTAATATTGCTTGAAGGGGAAATATTGTAGAACTTCACAGAGGAGTATTTTTTCTGGGGAGTTAAGTCAGGTTTTGCCTTAAGGTATACATTGATTATAATGTTACATTTCTCTTCCTCAATGAGCGCTTCAAATGGAGTGTTGTTTTTCATAAGGGGAATCAGGCCTCCATCTAGATGATAACTATTTCCGATCCGCTCCGTCCTGAAAAGGGCAGGTATTGCAGAAGAAGCAAGCAGGTACGCCCTTATAGAATTTTTTGATTTCCTGTTTAATTTGACAATGTTGAGTTTTCTTTCTGAAATATTGAGTGTGCAGACATAAAAAGGTATTTTTGAAGCCCGAATAATATCAGGTTTTAGATGCTCATCAATTATCTTTTCAATTCCCTTGCGGGAAAAGAGACCGTGGTTGTAGATAGAACGGCTTAAAGAAAAAACCTTCCCGATAATTCCGCCTTTTGAGCTAAGAGCAGCTCCGGCATGCTTAAGAATTATGGACGGATCGGGCGTCAGAACTTTTAATTTTCTCAGCTCCAGCCAAAGTTTTTCAGCCAGTTCGTAGTCGTTTTGGCAAAACATAGCTCCGTTTAAAGCTCCTACGGAAGTGCCGGATATAGCCGTAATCTTATTTTCTATTCCAAGATATCTAAGGGCTTTCCACACTCCAATCTGGTAGGCGCCTTTTGCTCCTCCGCCGGACAGTACCAGCCCTATCTTATTAGTTTTATGAAGTGATTTATCAGGAAATTTATCCATTTTGAAAAATTAGTCAAAACGCAGGTGCTTAACTGATTCTCCCGAGTTTATAAGTTCTTTAAGAGAGTCTATTCCAATCGCAAGGTGTTTGTCTACGAAGTGTTTGGTAACTTTTCTATCGCTCTCTTCGGTCTTGATTCCCTCAGGTGTCATCGGGCAGTCTGACACGAGAAGCAATGCTCCGTGCGGGATTTTATTGGCAAAACCTACAATAAATATTGTGGCTGTTTCCATATCTATTCCTGCAGATCTTATCTTTGTAAGGTATTCTTTGAATTTATCATCATGTTCCCAGACTCTCCTATTTGTAGTGTAAATAGTTCCTGTCCAGTAATCAAGTTCATGTTTTCTTATCATAGCTGAAACTGCTTGCTGCAGCCTGAAGGAAGGAAGTGAAGGAACTTCCGGAGGGAGGTAATCGTCGCCTGTTCCTTCTCCTCTTATGGCGGCAATTGGAAGAATAAGGTTACCGACTTTAATTTTTTCCTTGAGGCTTCCACATTTGCCGAGGAATAGGGCGGCTTTTGGTTTAATGGCAGACAGTAAATCCATTATTGTAGCTGCCATGGCGCTTCCCATGCCGAAATTTATGATTGTGATATTGTTGGCAGTGGCTGTCTGCATCGGATTCTCGAGTCCTTTGATTTCAACATTGAACTTTTTGGCAAACATCTTTACATAATTTGTAAAATTAGTCAGAAGTATATACTGTCCAAATTCTTCAATATTTGTTCCTGTATATCTTGGTAACCAGTTTTGCGTGATTTCTAATTTTGTCTTCATCGTGAAATCCTTTTTATTTAGTATAGCAAGTTTTATTTTACAATGATACAATAGCACGAGTTTGTAAGACTTTGAATATTCATAACATTGTAATAACCTTTATATTTGAATTACAACGGAAATATGCCTAAAATATTATGACAATATAGAACATCATCTTTCTCAAGGACTTGGTGAGACTCTCAAATTATCAAAAAGAGCTGATTTTTGTGTCGGTTACTTGTAGGCATGCAGAAGCTGCCAGAAGAACAACTTACTATAAGATCTCCATCTGAACGGGACGAGTTCTACCTGAGAAAGATTAGTCAACAGCTAAAGGAAGGAAAACTTGTAGTCAAACTGCACTTAAAGCATACACTTCATGCAAAACTCTATCTTGCCTATAGTCAAGACATTCGGGTGCCTGTAGATGATGTATCTGCTGATTAGTGTCAGTAATTATCACGGTAGATCTCTGATGCGTCTTAAGAGTATCACAGATAGTTGACCATCTTCGTGTTTCTCCGGATGCGTTGAGTTTATATTCTATATTTATCAGAATATGATACGCCAGTATGGATATGAAGAGATGGCCTTTTGTTCTCCGGGCTATCTGGTGGAAGATGGGGCGTGTGCCAAGTTTCGACTTGAGGCATCTGAACGCCTCTTCGACTCTGGTCAAGGTCATGTACAGCAACCATATCTCTTCCGGGCTTCTTTCTCTGAGCGTAGTTTCTATGACATATGTGCCGTTAAGAGGGTTTGTCTTATCTTCTTCGATGTCAAAAACACTTCTCTGGCAAAAGGCTATATCCGATGCTTGAAGAGGGTCTATCTTATCTTTTATAAGCTCTATGGCAAAATACTTATTCAGCGAAGGATAACGCTCCTCAAGACGACCGAGTTTCCTCTCAATTTTGCTGATAAGGTTGATGTTCCCTTTTAATATTGACTTCTGCAAGGAAGAAAGGTCTTCTGACGCCCTTTCTTTCCATCTCATTTCAATAGCGTCTTCTTTCTCTTTTTTACCTTCGCTTATACAGAGTATTTCCGTAATTGAATTCTCAGATTTGACCTCTTTGAGGAAGATCTCTTTATTGTGCCTGAGTATGGATTTGAATTCAGGATCGTTCAGGTGATTTTCAAACTCTTCAAAATAATGGGCGTTTCTCGGCCCTCTGGTTATCAACACATAATCAATATTCTTTTCCTTTAATAGCGATATGTTTTCTTTTGTAACTATCCCTCTGTCCATTACTATCGTCGGGGTCATTCCGGGAAGATAAGTGTCAAAATATTTCATCTTTGATAAAATCTCGGACAATGTGTGAGGTTCACCTATGTTGCCAGGGAAGATTTCGCTTGTAATGGGAAATCCTGAGGAATCAACAATAAGCCCAAGCGAAACAAGGGGACAGCCGTCGCGCTTCTCCTTGGATTTGCCGTATTGCGCTATGCTATTGCCAGAAGCTTATCCCCTATGTTATAAACACTGCTCAGCCCAACATTGTCCAATTGCTCTTCTGTCAGCTTTTCTATGGATGAAACATTTTTCATCCACTGTCATGTGCCAAGTTCGCTGCCGGGCTCTATTAGCCTTCCTGCACCTATGGCTTCAGCCAAGCTTCTTTCTCTGGGTGAAAAATCCAGTTCTGTAAGCTTCAGGGGAAGTTGAAGCTCATTCCATATACTGTGGCAAACAAGTTCAGAGCCGAAACCGCGGTGTTTTGAAGTAGCGGTCTCGGAGAGACACGCCCTACCAGATAACGAACTTTATTACTTCTTTTCTACTTTTTTAAGTATTCCTTTTTCAACGAGCTGGTCAATTAACCTTTGCATTGTATTGAATGTAGCCAGAAATCCATCGGGAGGCATAATTACTCTTAGCTTTTCTTCTGTGGTAGGTTCGGCGCCTTCTTTCCCTGGCTGATAGCTTACGAGGTCATACCTTACCATTCCTTTTACGAAATGAAGCTGCCCGATTGTGTCCACAAATACTTCTCTGCTTTCTGACATGATTGCCTTTTCCTTTTTTTTGGTTATTATTTATTTATGAATCCGGAAAGAGTAGAACTCTATTATCTGAAAACAATTTATACCATTTATCTTTAATTTTATCTATTATACTTTTTGACATAATAATATTTTAGGATATAAGGAAATAACTATGAAGAAAAAGGTCAAAGGCTGCTTCGGCAAAAGCAAAGAGTTATTGAAAAGAGAAACTCCTACAAAAGACACTCTTATGCCTGTGCTTGTTAACTTGATAAAGAAAGACGGCTCTTATAAAGAGTTTATAAGGAAAAATAAGAAAATTATAAACCTTAATCACCTGCTTGTCAATTTAATCGGATTCAATGAGACTTACAAAAGGGTACTGAAGGAATATCGTAAGGAGATAGATTTAGATCAGGTGGTGATTTATCTCATAGAGCATGATATTGCATATCCATCGTATAAAAAGTTCGTTGAAGAATACAAGAAGGAAATAAACTTTAACCGTGTTCTCCTCAATCTGGTAGCTTTTAAGATTGCTTATTCTCTTTTTGTTGAAGAGTACAGGAAACAAATCGACTTTAACCGGGTTTTCTCCGATCTGGTGAAAAAGAATATAGAACATGATGATTTCAGATTGGATTACGCCAATGAAATAAATCTGGCGATACTTTTTTGATTTCGTATCATGGGCGTCCCGCCCATGGCGGTATTGGGTAGGGACGCCTCTCCGAGGCGTCCGAACGGCGGTCTCGGAGAGACACGCCCTACCAGATAACGAACTTTATTACTTCTTTTCTACTTTTTTAAGTATTCCTTTTTCAACGAGCTGGTCAATTAACCTCTGCATTGTATTAAATGTAGCCAGGAATCCGTCTGGAGGCATAATTACTCTGAGTTTTTCTTCTGTAGTAGGTTCGGCGCCTTCTTTCCCTGGCTGATAGCTTACGAGGTCATACCTTACCATTCCTTTTACGAAATGAAGCTGCCCGATTGTGTCCACAAATACTTCTCTGCTTTCTGACATGATTGCCTTTTCCTTTTTTTTGGTTACTATTTATTTATGAATCCGGAAACAATATGAATTCTATTATAAGAAAACAATTTATACCACTTATTTTTAATTATTTTTAATTATTTTTAATTGACTTCCTTTCCGAAATCCTTATAAAGAAAAACGAAGAAAAGTATATTAATGATACCCATAATAGGCAAAACCGGAGGGACGAGATATGTATCAACTAGAAGAAAGAATTCTGTTTGACGGAGTTGGTTTGTACTCAAATGACAACAGTCCCCTTATTTCCGCGGATCTGTCGCCAGGGAATGTGCTTGTAGTTTCAGATATCATAAAAGATTCTGGCATTGTTTCAGACAGAACTTCTGCGGACTCTTTTGCTGTATCAGGAATTCAGGAATCTAACAGTGGAATGAATTATTCTGATATTTTGGGGACAGGTGATGCTTCTGCTGATTTTAAGGTAACCATAGAAGACAATCAGAAGGATGTGGTATTTATAGACTCTTCAGTCAGGGATACTGAGCAGATAACCTCTTCAATAAATTCCAATGCCGATGTGGTTTTTTTAAATTCCAGCGAAAGCGGTGTAGAACAGATAGGACAATACCTTTCAGCTAATAGCGGCGTAAACGCTATACACATTGTTTCTGAAGGCAATTATGCCCAGATAATGTTAGGCAAAGATGTTATTACAGCCCGGAATATTGACCAGTACAGGGAGGCGATCGCCTCATGGCAACCCCATCTTACTTCTGGTGCGGATATTCTCTTTTACGGCTGCGATATAGCTAAAGACGCTCTAGGGCAGGGCGTTCTTGGCAAGGTAGCTGACTGGACCGGAGCTGATGTGGCTGCTTCAACCGATACTACAGGTTTGCAGGGAGACTGGGATTTGGAATACTCCACAGGAAATATAGAAACAGCCTCGATAACTGTCCACAGTTACGATCATAATCTTGCAACTTATACAGTAACTAAAATAACTGACAATGGAAATATAGATACAGCAGGTTCTCTTTCCTGGGCTATTGCTCAATCTAATGCTTCCGGAGAAATAGATGACACCATTGGTTTTAACCTGAGTTCCGGGAATACGGTAACGGTTTCCGGGGAGCTTCCGGCTATCGCAGATGATGTGGTTATTGAAGGTAGCGATACGGTTGTTGCTTTTGAGGGAGAAAACTCTGCATTGACTATAAATGATGGCATAGATTCCTCTCAAATTAAAGTAACATTGAATGATATATCCTTGGAGAACGCTTCTGCGGAGAATTATCCTTCTGTTATAAACCATGAAGACCTGACAGTGACGGCTTCTAGTATAGACGGTGTGGAATATGTTTATGCGCGCATACCGAATGCGGACTTGACCCCGAAAGTCCTTTTAGTTTCTTCTGCTCTTGAAGATGTCGATGATCTCGTGGCAGCAGCAAAGGACAATGTGATAGTGCTCCAATATAACCCCGCTACTACGGATATGACAGAGTTGTCCGGAATGGTGGAGAATGCGCTTAACGGCAGGAAAGCTTCCTCAATAGCCTTCGCCACGCATAGTTCCGGAGAGAATCAATTTTATCTTACAGGTTCTGAGACTGTCAGCTATAATTCAACACTTTCAGACACAAACCAGCAGGAATTCTGGAAGAGCATAGGAGCCCGCATAGCAGAAGGCGGAAGAATCGACCTGCTGGCGTGCAATTTAGCAGAGGGAAATATCGGATCGATACTTATGGCAGAACTTGAAGCTGTTTCAGGGGTTAATGTTGCTGCCTCTACAGATGCTACAGGAAATCCTGAAAACGGTGGGAACTGGACACTTGAAACTGACAACATCAGTTCTGATATATATTTTAATAGCGAAGCTTTAAAATATTATTCAGAACTGATGGGCGCCTCTCCTACTTTTGCCGGCTACGACATCTCCTCCGACTCGCAAAACAGCACCTCCATAGCCTTCGGAGATTTGAATAATGACGGCTTCCTGGACATTGCCGTAGCTAACAGGGATCAGGTCAACAAGTACTACCTCTCCAACGGGGTAGCCGGCGGATACGCCCTGGGCGTCAACATCTCAGACGACACTCAAGCCAGCATCTCCATAGCCCTCGGAGATTTGAATAATGACGGCTTCCTCGACATTGCCGTAGCTAACTACGCTCAGGTCAACAGATACTACCTCTCCCTCGGGGCAGCCGGCGGATACGCCGCGGGCGTCAACATCTCAGAAGTCGCTCAAAACAGCCAATCCATAGCTCTCGGAGATTTGAATAATGACGGCTTCCTGGACATTGCCGTAGCTAACTACAACCAGGTCAACAAATACTACCTCTCCAACGGGGCAGCCGGCGGATACGCCGCGGGCGTCGACATCTCAGTCGACACGCAATCCAGCTACTCCATAGCCCTCGGAGATTTGAATAATGACGGCTTCCTGGACATTGCCGTAGCTAACTACGGTCAGGTCAACAAATACTACCTCTCCAACGGGGCAGCCGGCGGATACGCCGCGGGCGTCAACATCTCAGTCGACACGCAATCCAGCTACTCCATAGCCCTCGGAGATTTGAATAATGACGGCTTCCTGGACATTGCCGTAGCTAACTGGGGTCAGGTCAACAAATACTACCTCTCCAACGGGGCAGTCGGCGGATACGCCGCGGGAGTCAACATCTCAGAAGACATGCAAGATAGCATCTCCATAGCCCTCGGAGATTTGAATAATGACGGCTTCCTGGACATTGCCGTATCTAACTACAACCAGGTCAACAAATACTACCTCTCCAACAGAAATGCGTCCGCGCTGGCATATACCGGATATGACATCTCAGCCGACTCGCAAAACAGCCTCTCCATAGCCCTCGGAGATTTGAATAATGACGGCTTCCTGGACATTGCCGTAGCTAACTACGGTCAGGTCAACAGATACTACCTGAATAACAGCGTTAGCCCCACTGTTGTTACTTATACTGGCGTCGACATCTCCTCCGACACTCAAGACAGCGCCTCCATAGCCTTCGGAGATTTGAATAATGACGGCTTCCTGGACATTGCCGTAGCTAACTACGGTCAGGGCAACAAATACTACCTCTCCCTCGGGGCAGCCGGCGGATACGCCGCGGGCGTCAACATCTCAGGAGACATGCTAAACAGCAACTCCATAGCCCTCGGAGATTTGAATAATGACGGCTTCCTGGACATTGCCGTAGCTAACTGGGGTCAGGTCAACAGATACTACCTCTCCAACGGGAACAGCGTCTCGCTGGCATATACCGGTGCGGACATCTCCTCCTCCGACACGCAATACAGCACCTCCATAGCCCTCGGAGATTTGAATAATGACGGCTTCCTCGACATTGCCATAGCTAATTCCGGCGCTCAGCGCAACAAATACTACCTCTCCAACGGGAACAGCGTCTCGCTGGCATATACCGGTGCGGACATCTCCTCCGACACGCAATCCAGCCTCTCCATAGCCCTCGGAGATTTGAATAATGACGGCTTCCTGGACATTGCCGTAGCTAATTCCAGCGGTCAGGTCAACAAATACTACCTCTCCAACGGGGCAGTCGGCGGATACGCCGCGGGCGTCAACATCTCAGGAGATACGGATACCAGCGCCTCTATAGCCCTCGGAGATTTGAATAATGACGGCTTTCTCGACATTGCCGTAGCTAACAGCGGTCAGGTCAACAAATACTACCTCTCCAACAGAAATGCGTTCGCGCTGGAATATGCCGGATATGACATCTCAGCCGACTCGCAATCCAGCAAGTCCATAGCCCTCGGAGATTTGAATAATGACGGCTTCCTGGACATTGCCGTAGCTAACTACAACCAGGTCAACAAATACTACCTCTCCAATAGAAATGCGTCCGCGCTGGCATATACCGGTGCGGAGATCTCCTCCTCCGACACGCAAAACAGCTACTCCATAGCCCTAGGAGACCTCAATAATGACGGCTTCCTGGACATTGCCGTAGCTAACGAAGGTGATGGCAACAAATATTACCTGAATAACAACACTCTTTCTTTTACCGGCGCCGAAATCTCCTCCGACCTTCAAAACAGCACCTCCATAGCCCTCGGAGACCTCAATAATGACGGCTTCCTGGACATTGCCGTAGCTAACTGGGGTCAGGGCAACAAATACTACCTCTCCCGCGGGGCAGCCGGCGGATACGCCGCGGGCGTCAACATCTCAGCCGACACGCAAAACAGCCTCTCCATAGCCCTCGGAGACCTCAATAATGACGGCTTCCTGGACATTGCCGTAGCTAACTACGCTCAGGTCAACAAATACTACCTCTCCCTCGGGGCAGCCGGCGGATACGCCGCGGGCGTCAACATCTCAACCGACACTCAAGCCAGCCGCTCCATAGCCCTCGGAGATTTGAATAATGACGGCTTCCTGGACATTGCCGTAGCTAACCACAACCAGGTCAACAAATATTATCTCTCCAACGGGAACAGCGCCTCGCTGGAATATGCCGGATATGACATCATCTTAGCCGAAACGGATGCCAGCCGTTCCATAGCCCTCGGAGATTTGAATAATGACGGCTTCCTGGACATTGCCGTAGCTAACTACGGTGAAGTCAACAAATACTACCTCTCCAACGGGAACAGCGCCTCGCTGGCATATGCCGGTGCGGACATCTCAACCGACTCGCAATCAAGCTTCTCCATAGCCCTCGGAGATTTGAATAATGACGGCTTTCTGGACATTGTCGTAGCTAACTTCGATGTCAACAAATACTACCTCTCCAACGGGGCAGCCGGCGGATATACCGGATATGACATCTCAGCCGACTCGCAAAACAGCCAATCCATAGCCCTCGGAGATTTGAATAATGACGGCTTCCTGGACATTGCCGTAGCTAACAGCGCTCAGGTCAACAAATACTACCTCTCCAACGGGGCAGCCGGCGGATACGCCGCGGGCGTCAACATCTCCTCCTCCGACACGCAAAACAGCTACTCCATAGCCCTAGGAGACCTCAATAATGACGGCTTCCTGGACATTGCCGTAGCTAACTACATTGGTCAGGTCAACAAATACTACCTGAATAACAGCGTTAGCCCCACTGTTTTTACTTATACCGGCGCGGACATCTCAGCCGCCACTCAAGTCAGCACCTCCATAGCCTTCGGAGATTTGAATAATGACGGCTTCCTGGACATTGCCGTAGCTAACTACAACCAGGTCAACAGATACTACCTCTCCCTCGGGGCAGTCGGCGGATACGCCCTGGGCGTCAACATCTCAGCCGACACGCAAAACAGCCAATCCATAGCCCTCGGAGATTTGAATAATGACGGCTTCCTGGACATTGCCGTAGCTAACTACAACCAGGTTAACAAATACTACCTCTCCAACGGGGCAGTCGGCGGATACGCCGCGGGAGTCAACATCTCAGAAGTCATGCAAGATAGCATCTCCATAGCCCTCGGAGATTTGAATAATGACGGCTTCCTGGACATTGCCGTAGCTAACTACGGTGAAGTCAACAAATACTACCTCTCCAACGGGGTAGCCGGCGGATACGCCGCGGGCGTCGACATCTCAGTCGACACGCAATCCAGCTACTCCATAGCCCTCGGAGATTTGAATAATGACGGCTTCCTGGACATTGCCGTAGCTAACTACGGTGAAGTCAACAAGTACTACCTCTCCAACAGAAATGCGTCCGCGCTGGCATATACCGGATATGACATCATCTCAGCCGACACGCAAAACAGCCAATCCATAGCCCTCGGAGATTTGAATAATGACGGCTTCCTGGACATTGCCGTAGCTAACAGGGATCAGGTCAACAAGTACTACCTCTCCAACGGGGCAGCCGGCGGATACGGCACGGGCGTCGAGATCTCCTCCGACACTCAAGACAGCGCCTCCATAGCGCTCGGAGATTTGAATAATGACGGCTTCCTGGACATTGCCGTAGCTTACTACGGTCAGGTCAACAAATACTACCTCTCCCTCGGGGCAGCCGGCGGATACGCCGCGGGCGTCAACATCTCAGCCGAAACGGATGTCAGCGCCTCCATAGCCCTCGGAGATTTGAATAATGACGGCTTCCTGGACATTGCCGTAGCTAACTACAACCAGGTCAGCAACTACTACCTGTTCACATCGCCCCCCCACGAATACTACTACAAATCAGATGCTGACGGCGGAAACTGGAATGGCTTGACAACTTGGACAAGATCCATTACCGAAGAAGGCGCTTACGAAGCCACAGAAGAAGCTCCTACACTGGATAATTCAGTTTTAGTGACGGTTATCGGCGGTTCGACAGTTAATGTCAACCGCTGCGTATCAGCTCAGATGGATAACCTGACAGTGGCAGGAAACCTTGTTCTTCAGACAGGTGGTTCTCTTGAGATAGTGGATGGTTCGGGAGACACTGAGTTTACAGTCAACGGTACACTTGATATGGACGGGGGAGGGTTCACTCTTACAAGCGGTGCGATGGCGTACGGAGCGTCTTCGACTTTGATTTACTCGGATGCAGAACTTGCGCAGACCACCGGATATGAATTGCTATCCACAGGCGTTGCTAACCTTACCATAAACAATACCAACGGTGTAACTCTTGGTTCTTCTGCCGCAATCAGCGGCAACCTGACAGTGGGAGCTACATATGCTCTTACAACAGGAGCCTACATTCTGGAAGTTGATGGCACCACAACTATTGCAGGGGGTATTACAGTTTCAGCGTCGGGAGCTCTAAATGCAGACGGCGCGCTTGATATATCAGGTACCGTAAATAACTCAGGAACAATTTACGCTGTCTCAACAGTTACTCTCCCTGCAGCAGTGGGCGGCACCTTTGTCTATGACGGCGCAGCCCAGACCGTGGACAATGCTGAATATAATAACCTAACTCTAGCCGGTACGGGAACGATTACCATAACAGACGGGACAGATGTAAACAGTGCGTTCAGTGTTACAGGCACATACACCGATAACACGATTACCAATGCCGGCACACTGACCTTGGGCGGTACGGCAAACTTCGGAACAGTAACTTCGATAGGAGGAACAGTTGATTATAACAGTGCATCATCGCAGTTAATAGATACTACTGAAATAAGGTACACTACTCTTCAACTATCCGGAATCGGATGCACCGCCAACGGAACGCTGACAGCAGATACGCTGAATGTGGGAAACGAAGTTATTCTTTTCTCAGACAACCTTTCTGTCAGCACAAGCATAACCAACAATGGCGCAATTTTAGCATCGGGAATAGTTTCCATCCCTGCGACAGTAGTAGGCGGTACATTCGTATATAACGGAGACAACCAGACAATCGCTTCCGCTGCTTATAATAATCTTACCGTAAGTAATACCGGCATAAAAACTGTTGATATGGATAATACAGTTATAAGCGGTACCGGAACTATTTCTGATTCTGCCCAGGTCTTATTGACAGTAAGTGCGGCATGTACAGGTAAAGTTTATGACGGCAATACTGTTGCTGCTCCAGAGACGATAGATCTTACTGTCCAGAATATTTTTACCGCTTATGCTGTTTCAGCCACTTATCCTGGAGGAACTGATGCTGCATATGACAGCAAAAATGTGGGCGCGCGGACAGTAACGGTAAATAATATTTCACTTTCTGGCGTCAACTCTTCTCAATTTACCCTTAATGGCATTACTACGGCCACTGCTTCAGCCACAATCACCCAGGCTGATTTGAGCGTAACAGGATTGACAGCAGCAGACAGAGTATATAATGCCACAACAGTTGAAGCTCTGGGTGGAACCGCCGCAGTCACAGTGCTTGGAAGCGATGTAGTCACAGTAGGCGGAACAGCCGTTGGAGCATTTGCAACCAAGGATGTAGGCACAGATAAAGCAGTAACAGTTACAGGCGTAACCATAAGCGGAACAGACGCAGCTAACTATAACCTCATTCAGCAGACAGGTTTGACAGCTAATGTGACCCAGGCTGATTTGAGCGTAACAGGATTGACAGCAGCAGACAGAGTATATAATGCCACAACAGTTGAAGCTCTGGGTGGAACCGCCGCAGTCACAGTGCTTGGAAGCGATGTAGTCACAGTAGGCG